>MDTG01242476.1_pt1 | contig 43598 bp, 41 predicted proteins | sample 811421 | NCBI WGS metagenome assembly MDTG01 (sample SAMN05326645, study PRJNA326480) | marine metagenome | isolation source: seawater | place: Pacific Ocean: South East | collected 2011 | reverse complement strand
CTTCACTCTAGATACAGAAGCTGAGGGCAAAGTCATCTCTGTAGGTTGTGAAAAATTAGGTGTAAAAGCTATAGTTTGCTCGCACTGGGCAAATGGTAGCGAAGGTACAAAAGAATTAGCAGAAGAAGTTGTAAAAATTGCTGAGTCGAGTGATACATCTAAATTCACCTTCACATATAGCGATGACATGTCCTTAGAAGATAAAATCAGAGCTGTAGCGCAAAAAATCTACCGAGCCGATGATATCGTTATTGATAAAGCCATTAGCGATCAATTGAAAGGATTTGAGGAAAGTGGGTATGGCAAACTTCCTATTTGTATTGCAAAAACACAGTACAGTTTCTCCACTAATCCTGCTCTAAGAGGTGCACCTACTGGATTTACTGTACCCGTCAGAGAGGTTAGACTTTCTGCAGGTGCTGGATTTATCGTGGTTGTTACAGGTGCAATTATGACCATGCCAGGACTTCCGAAAGTACCAAGTGCGAACTCCATTATGTTGGATGAAAATGGCTTAATACAAGGCTTATTTTAAAAAATCAATTTATTTCAATATACCCCTTAAATGGGGTATATTGACCGCAATGTATTCTAAAACCACCAAAGGTGTAACGGTGACGGTTACTCCTTATTTTCTCGATGATCAGTCTTCTCCTCAAGAGAGCCATTATGTATGGGCTTATCAGGTGAATATTAAAAACTTGAGTGCTAGTACCATGAAACTCAATCATCGTAATTGGGTGATAATTGATGCCAATGGAAAAATTATGAATGTGCAAGGCGAAGGTGTGGTGGGAGAATTTCCAATCCTGCAGCCAGGAGAAAGTTTTGAGTATACTAGTGGCACCCCTCTGAAAACCACGAATGGCATTATGCAAGGATTTTATCTGATGTCACAAGATAATGGAGAGCAGTTAAAAATTGATATCCCCGCCTTTTCTCTTGATAGTCCCTATAATAAAAAAAACTTTCATTAATCATTAATGTTTAATTTCAAACCCATTGCCTTAGTTGGAGGAACTGTGATTTGTGCTGTGGGATTTCTTCTTTTCATTCCGCTTATCACCGAAATCATTTATCAAACTGAGTCGTGGCAGTCTTATGCTGTACCTATTCTGCTTTATCTTATTGTGGGAGGATCCTTAGTGATCACCAACCGTAATGTGGAATTGAAAATTTCAACCAAGGAGGCTTTTATAATCACCTCTCTTTCATGGGTTTTACTCTCAATTCTTTGTGCGGTGCCATTTGTCTATACTCAATCTAGTCTTTCTGTTGTGGACTCGCTGTTTGAGTCCATGAGTGGTATTACCACCACAGGAGCGACCATTCTGAACAGTATCGATGAACTTCCCAAAGGAATTTTAATTTGGCGAGCATTATTGCAATGGTTAGGAGGAATTGGAATTGTGGTGATTGCACTCGTGATTTTACCCTTCCTTAGAATTGGTGGAATGCAACTCTTTCACTTAGAAGGCGATGATCCCTATGAAAAATTCTTGCCTAAAATCTCTTCAGTTGTATCAAAGATTATTATTGCATATTTAGGTTTAACTTTACTCCTCATCATTCTTTATTACTTAAATGGAATGATTTTATTTGATGCTATTGCTCATGGTTTTACAACCATTTCTACTGGAGGTTTTTCCACACATAATGAGTCCTTTGCGTATTTTAAAAGTAACTCCATATTAAATATCGCGATCATTTTTATGATTATTGGAAGTATTCCCTTTCTACTTTTAGCCCAAACGACGATGACTAATATTTTCAATGTTATCAAAGATCATCAAGTACGACTTTTTTTATTAATCCTTATTATATCTATTACCATGATTTATTACTTTGCCAGAAATTATGTAGATGGGGATATTTTTCATCAATTATCCACAATTAGTTTTAATACTATTTCCATTATTTCGGGCACTGGTTATGTCAGTGATAATTTTGAAAACTGGGGAAATTATGCATCTGTTCTTTTCTTGTTTTTAATGTTTATTGGCGGATGTGCGGGATCAACCACCGGAGGTCTTAAAATATTTAGATTTCAAATTTTATTTAAATACATTGTTCTTCATCTTAAAAAAATGCTCCAACCACATATGGTCATCTCTGCTCAATTCAACGGTAAAAAAGTGCCTGACTCTACCTATGAGTCCGTAATGACCTTCTTTTTTATCTATATCATCACTTTCGCATCATCGGCACTGCTTCTCTCCTTTAGCGGAATTGATTTTCTAACTTGTATCTCTGCCGCAGCTTCTGCGATTTCCAATGTTGGGCCGGGTTTAGGAGAAATTATCGGACCCGAAGGAAATTATAGTTCGCTTACTGATTATTCAAAAATTATTCTAACACTAACCATGTTTTTAGGAAGGCTGGAGATGCTCACCATATTCGTCCTTCTTCTGCCTTCTTTCTGGAATAATTAAATCTTTGATTTTAAATCACGACTGAGTCGTAAAACCAAATCACTTTGGGTATTTTGAATAACGGTGTCAAATTCTGCAAGACTGAAATTTCCTGATAGTGTGCCATATGAGGATACATGACCCTCGATCATTTTAGTTTGAGATAAACTAGGTTTATTGAGAGTCACCTCAAATGACAATGAAATATCAACCCTCTTCCCATCATCAATAGAAGAAATTTCCTGATTAAAATCAGAGACTACAAAAATCATATCACCATCAAAGCCATCAATATTAATCCTTTGATCAAACCATTTTGTTAGCAAATTTTGAACATGCTCTGGCAACTCCTGTTTTAACACAAGTTGTTTTTGAACAACATCAAAGGATATTGTTTCAAATTCAGGCTTTAGGGGATCAATAAATGACTCATTGGCGTTACACCCGGCCATAAAAAAACCCAACAAAACAAATATAAATTTATTCATTAAGATAAAATATTATAACAAGTTATTATGATTACAATTGTTATTGGTAAATAAATTGTAATAATTTTTTTTGAGCAACCATACGATTATAAGCCTGTCTCCATACTATAGATTTGGAACTTCTGAAAACCTCATCTGTAACCTCGTAACCAACTCTTGCTGGAAGACAATGCATAAAGACAGAGTTTAATGATGTTTTTTTCATAAGTTCACTATCAACATTATAGGATTTCAAAAGATTGATCTTTTGCTTATCTTCTTGGTCGTTCATTGAAATAAATACATCTGTCATTACACAATGAACAGATTTTAAATTAATATTTTTTATATCATCAGTGATTGTAATATTGGATTTAAGTAACCAATCTTTATTTCTACTTATGTTAATTGGAGTGCATATTGTTAAAGATAGCTCCTCAATCAAATTAACTGCCTCTACAAGACTGTAACAAACATTATTCATATCACCCATCCATAAAATATGGCATTCCAATGATCCAAATTTTTCTTTTAAGGTTAATAAGTCACTCAAAGTTTGACAAGGATGTGATAAATCACTCAGCGCATTAATTATGGGCTTATCAAAAAAATTAGATGATTTAATTAATTTTTGATGGTCTGTTGTACGATAAATTATTCCATCAAGATAGCAATTCATAGTACGAAATGTATCTTCAAAAGTTTCGTCTCTGCTTATGTTGAGTTCATTAAAATTTAAATCAATGGCGTTACCATTCAATTGAGATAATCCAACCTTAAAAGAAATACGAGTTCTAGTTGAGTATTTTTCAAAAATTAAACCAAAGTTTTTTCCAGTTAAATTAAAGTTATAATTAAAGTTAGGATCAATAATTTGTCTCAAAATATCAATATTTAAATCAGAGATATTTAAAAAATTTTTCACTTTCAAAACTTATATTTTTTTTGGATTTATTAAACTTAATAAATCTTTAATTATTAAGCAAGAGGACGTTAATTTATATGATTTTACATTTTTTTTCACATAAAATTTATTTGAAACTTCTGAAAAACTGATGAGTATGCTAAGCTAATTTGATTATGAGTCTTAATTTTAATGAAGTTCAGTTACCTTCTAATAGAAGATTTGGATTGTTTTTTGCTTTCGTTTTTTTAATTGCCTCATTTTACTTTTATTCAATAAAAATTGAAATTCTTTATTTTTTGTTTGGTGCTTCCTCAATTTTATTTTTTATTATTTCATTTTTAATACCTCATATTTTAAAGCCATTAAATAAAATGTGGATGATTTTAGGAATGATTTTAGGAATGATTGTTAGTCCAATAGTAATGGGCTTTATTTTTTTTATTTTGTTTTTACCTATTGGAATTCTGATGAAATTTTTTGGTCGTGATACATTACTTCTTCGACTTAATTCAAAAAAATCTTATTGGGTAAAAAAGAATAATACCAATCAATCAAATTCATTCAGGTTTCAGTTTTAAAAAATGGAAATTTTAAAAGAACTATGGTTTTTTCTTCGCGTGAGGAAAAAATTATGGTTAGCACCGATTATTGTAATTCTGTTGATATTGGGTGGACTGTTAATTTTAGCTCAGGGATCAGTTGTTGCTCCTTTTATTTACACACTTTTTTAACCTTTTAACGTGTACATATTAGGAATATCAGCTTTTTATCATGATAGTGCAGCATGTTTAATAAAAGATGGTGAAATAATAGCAGCTGCCCAAGAAGAAAGATTTACTAGAATAAAACATGATGCTGGTTTTCCATTTGAAGCTATTAAGTATTGTTTAAAAGAAGCTAAAATTAATCCAGAAAAAATTAATAATATAGTATTTTATGAAAAACCATTTTTGAAGTTTGAACGCCTTCTTGAGACTTATTTAGCTTTTGTTCCAAAAGGTTTTGCTAGTTTTTCTAAGGCAATACCAGTGTGGATTAAAGATAAACTTTTCCAAAAAACTGTATTAATAAAGGAACTAAAATCTATTTTAGGAGATAATAAAAATTGGAAAGATTGTTTGTTGTTTTCAGAACATCATCTTTCTCATTCTGCCAGCGCTTTCTTTCCATCTCCATTTGAAAGTGCAGCAATCCTTACTTTAGATGGTGTCGGGGAATGGGCTACTACTTCTGTGGCTGTTGGCAAAAATAATAAAATAAAAATTCTCAAAGAGATTTTGTTTCCACACTCATTAGGTTTGCTTTATTCCGCATTTACCTATTATACAGGTTTTAAGGTTAATTCTGGGGAGTACAAAGTAATGGGTCTTGCACCATACGGCAATCCAAGATTTGTGAAAGAAATTAAAGAAAATCTAATTAATGTTTATGATGATGGAAGTTTTCAGCTTGATATGAGTTACTTTGACTTTGCTACAGGACTAACAATGACAAATAAAAAGTTTGATAAATTATTTGGTGGCCTAGCGCGAAAATCAGAGACTGAAATAACTCAAAGAGAGATGGACCTTGCAGCATCTATTCAAAAAGTCACTGAAGAGATTATCGTTAAAATGGCCAGAAATATTGCAAATGAAACTGGAGAGCGAAATTTATGTCTTGCTGGGGGAGTTGCCTTGAATTGTGTAGCAAATGGTATTTTATTACGTGAAAATATTTTTGATAATGTTTGGGTTCAGCCTGCCGCAGGTGATGCTGGAGGAGCTTTAGGCGCTGCTCTTTCTGCTTGGTACATAAACCATAATAAAAGTAGAAAAGTATCTGATGAACGAGATTCAATGAAGGGTTCATACCTCGGTCCTTCATTTTCTGACCATGAGATCAAGACTGAACTCGATACTTGCGCTGCAATTTACAAAAGATTTTCAGACAAAGAGTTGATGGATTTAATCGCTTCTGCTCTTGTAAATGGTAAGGCAATAGGATGGATGCAAGGAAGGATGGAGTTTGGCCCAAGAGCTCTTGGTTCAAGAAGCATAATTGCTGATCCTCGTTCACCAATTATGCAAAAGCAACTTAATCTTAAAGTAAAATACCGTGAAAGTTTCCGCCCTTTCGCGCCTAGTATTTTAAGAGAGGATGTAAGTGATTGGTTTGACTTAAATTGTGACAGCCCTTATATGCTTTTTGTTGCAAATGTAAACATTGATAAGCGTCGTAAAATGACAGAAGAAGAAGAATCTTTGTTTGGAATAGACAAACTAAACATATCACGCTCATCTGTGCCGGCTATTACGCATGTTGACTACTCAGCGAGAGTACAGACTGTGCATACTGATACTAATCCTCGCTATCATGCTTTAATAACCAAATTTAAGGAAAAAACAGGGTGTCCGATATTAGTTAATACTTCATTCAATGTTAGGGGTGAGCCTATAGTATGCACTACCACTGATGCATTTAGGTGTTTTATGGATACTGGTCTAGATATTCTTGTTGTTAATAATTATGTTCTTTTTAAAGAGGATCAGGACAAATCTTTAAAAGAAAATTATCATATTAATTATAAGTTAGATTAGAGATAACTTTTAAAAATTTGAATAAAAAAAATTTAATTAATATTTAATGAATTTAATAAAGAATATATTTTTACAATTTCTAATTTCAATTTTGCTGTTGATTGCGATTGAGTATATTATTTCTTTGATCTACAAAAATTCAAAATTAAGTCCTCTAGAGAATTTCATTCTTTCTGTTCCTGAACCATTTAAGAATGATGAAAACTTTCACATTATTCTTAACCATTTTAATGGCAAATGCTCATATCCTGCTTTATTAAATATCGATGGTATATCTAAGTATGCAAAAGACTTTAGTTGCAGTGGTGTCACGTATCAGGATGAAAAGAGGGTTACTTTACCAAGTATAGATGATTATAAAAAAACTATTCATTTATTTGGAGGATCAACTGTTTGGGGAACTGGATCGACAGATGAGAATACAATTCCAAGTTTACTGTCACTTAAATTAGAAAATCAGAAAATAAGAGTACTAAATTATGGTTTCGCTAGTTATGTCTCATCTCAACAAAACAATTTATTAAAAGCAAAAATTAAAGATTTCAAAGAGGGAGATATTGTAATTTATTATGATGGGGGAAATGATTTTTGGAATGGTGTTATGTTAGGTAATTTTAATGGAAGTATAATTGGTTTTAATTCAAAAAATCGTATTGATGTTTATGTTTATATTATTAGAAATTGGCTATCAAAAAATTCATCTACATATAATCTTTTATCAGATTTGAAAAATGGCAGAAATAGCAAAACTTCGTTAAATTGCTCTGTAAATTCTGAGTACGCTGAGAGTAATATTTTATCTGCAGCTCAGCATTATGCTAATCAAATTGCTTTTGCAAAATCATATAATGAGTCAAAAGGCATGAAATTTTATCATTTTCTTCAACCAACTCTATTTGATGTTGATAAATTAAATAATTATGAGCAAATGTTGCTTTCTCAAAATCCATGTTGGGCCAAAGCAAGAGAACACAAAGAAAAATATGATCAAGAGTTTTTAAGCTTATCTCCTAGTACAATTGATCTAAGTGAAGTTTTTAATAACAAAAATTTCTTTTTCGACTATATCCACGTTTCTGCCAAAGGAAATAGAAATATCGTAAATTATATTTATGAAAACATATTTAAATAACTATTTATCTTAGACTAGTAGTTTTATAATATTAGTTAAATTCTATTTATAAATTTTTTATACACCATTTTCTAAAAATGATGAAAATCCATACTCTAACCCAGGTTATATCTTTTTTCTTTCTAAGAAACGAGTTCCATATCTTTTTTATTTCATCGTAATCAAACTTCATTTTAACCCAAAAGTTTCTATCAGAGAAAGTTTCATCAACTAAATAACTCAAATCCCCTCTAAGCCATTCATCCCATGGAAAAGTAAAACCTTTTTTTTTTATATTCCAAATATCTTTGCCAATTTGACCTTTAGCTATATCAATTAGTAAAGGTTTTGATTTGTTCTTATTAGTTTTAAATTTAGATGGAATCTGTGCGACAAAATTTATAATTCTTCTATCTAAAAAAGGCACTCTTATTTCAAGGCCATTAGCCATTCCCATGACATCCCCGTCTCTTAACAGAGTATTTTTTAAATAATTATTTATTTCTAGGTAACTTATATTATTAAAAAAATTATTGTCATTTTCATCATCTGCTAATTTTAAATCATTAGAAACATTTTCAAAATTTAAATTTTTTTTTAAAAATCTTTTTCTAATTGATTGAGGGAAAATATTTCGAAGCAAAGAATAAGTTTTAATAAGATCGTGTTTAGTTGAAAGAAGTTGGTAAATTTTACTAGGTATAATTCTATTTGACTCAAATAAAAAATAATAAATAGAAGCTATTTTTTTTCTCATTAATTCAGGGATATAATTAAAAAATTTTTCTATTTTTAATATAACAGGTATATGTTTAAAAGTACTATAACCACCAAATATTTCATCTCCCCCTTGTCCTGACAAAACAGTTTTAATACCTTCGCTCTTTACTATTTTTGAAATAGTAAAAATATTTAATCCATCTATTGTAGGTTGATCTAAAGAGTTTATAAATTCTGAAATGTTTTCTTTTAATATAGTCGGTGAAACAAGTATCTCTTTGTGGTTGGTAAAAAATTTATTTGCTGTCTTTTTGGCTATTTCTCCTTCATTAAATTTTTTATTATTAAAAGATACGGTAAAAGTATTAACTGATTTCTTAAATAGAGAGGTAAAATAGGTAAGTACAGACGAGTCTATACCTCCACTCAAAAATATACCCAAAGGGGCATCTGCCACTAACTGTTCTTGAATAACAGTTTTAGTAATAACTTCTAATTTTTCAATAGTTTGATCATAAGTTAAATCATTTTTTTTAAAAAAATTTATCTCCCAATATTTTTTATATTCAATTAGTTCTCCATTAAAATCTATCAAAAGATAATGTCCCGCTTCTAAGGAATTTAAATTCTCTATTATTGTTTCTGGACCTTGAATTGCGCCAAATTCAAAATAACTATCAATAGCTATAGGATTTAATTTTTTTTCAATCAAACTAGATTTCAAAAGCGGTCTTATTTCTGAACAAAAGCAAAAAATATTTTCACTTTTATGCCAATAGAGAGGTTTGATACCAAAATGGTCTACTGCTAAAAAAATTTGTTTATTTTTATTATCGTAAATGGCAAAAGCAAACATTCCTTCTATATGACTTAGTAAATCTTTTCCCCATTTATCATACGAATACATAAGAACTTCCGTATCTGTATCGGTGAAGAATACATATCCTTCTTCAGTTAATTCTTTTTTGATTTCTTTATAGTTATAGATCTCTCCATTAAATATGATGCTATTTTGGGAAGCGTTATCAACCATTGGTTGTTTGCCAGATATAGACAAATCAATAATAGAGAGTCTTGAATGAATCATAGATAACTTAAAATTATTTTTTAAAGTTCTATAAATGATGCCCCTATCATCAGGACCTCGATGCATTAAGTTATTTAAAATTATTTCTGATTTTGATGTTATATCAAAATTATCATTACAAATTATTCCAGAAATTCCACACATGATCTTTGACTCTAGCTAAACAAAGTAATAATTCAACTTTTACCGTATCTTTTAATAATAAATAATTTAAATCATAATATATTTATTGATATAATTTTTTAAAACTTTTTTGTAAAAGTATAAATACCCAAATCTTTCAATTAACAATCTTAAAAAAAGATTTGGACTAAATAAAAGAAATTTAATTAAGATCAGAATAGTTAAAAATTTATTAGCTTCCTGTAACATTTTTTTTTTTTGAATAATTTCATATTGAAAGCTAGACTGATAAATAGAGTCAATAAATTCAAGCAAAAAATTAAATTTTTTTTTATTATGACTTGGGTCATAAAATTTATTTGCTCTTAAAAAGTTGCAAATTAAAGCGGCTATACCATAGTGAAACTGGGAATATTTATTAACATTTTTATTAGAAACATTTGCATTGTGAGTTCTATATAGTATCAAAATTTTTTTGGTACAATAAAAGCGACCTTTGTTCATTAATCTTAGCCATAAGTCATAATCTTGAGATCTGTAATATAATTCATTATATCCACCTACTTCCAATAGGGTTTTCCTATGGCAAACTAATGATGAATGAGCAGGAAATTTTTGAAGCTTTAGTAAATTTTTTTTTAAAATTTTACTTTTTGTAGGGTAATAGTAATTTTTCATAATTTTTCCCTTTTCATTAATTAATGATACTCCTGAGCCTATCAATATAGGATGATCAATTTTTGATTTATCAATTACTTTTTTAAATTCCTCCAGTTTATTTATTAAAAATAAATCATCTGAGTCTAAAGTTGATATCCAATCACCTGAAGCTTTGTTAATAGCATAATTTCTAGCAAAACCCTGTCCTTTGTTCTTATTTAATTTAAAAAATTTAATTCTTTGATCTTGTTTTTGATACTTCAAAGCTATTTTATAAGAGAGATCTTTTGAACCATCATCAACTATAATTAGCTCCCAATTCTTAAATGTTTGATTAATTACACTTTTGATCGATTCTTCAATATATTGCTCAGAATTGTAAAAAACCATAACCACAGAGAAAAAGATATTTGGTGGATGTTTTTGATTTTTTATATGTGAGTTATTATTTAACAAATGTGAAATAAATATATTAGATCTAATTTTTTTTATTCTTTTTCATTAAAACTACGCCATTAATCTCTTCAAGAACTTTCCAACTTATATCATTAAAGTAAATATTATAAAATTTATTAGGATTATTTCTAAATTCAATATAAGTATCGTCCCAGCCTGTTTTTGTTTTAGAAAATTTATCAATAAATATAAATTCTGTATCTTTATTTAAATATGGAAAAACTGTAATTTTCTTTTTTTTATAGAGTAGAGGCAAAAGGTGTTGTTCAGCAGATACTACAGAATTATCAGGTATCATTTTTGATAATTTTTTTGCCGCAATATCATTTTGATCTATTTTATACGCGCTATAATGGAAATCTGTAGTATAAAATTTTCCTACTTCATAATCTTTTAACCAAAAGGGAAGAGATATTGGTGTCGCTCCAAAAAAAACTGTTGTTGATAAACTTGAAATAAAAATCGTGAATATTAGAGCATATAAATTAATTTTTATAAATTTGACTTTACTTAATTTATTAATTGACAAAACTGCTCCATAAAAAAATATAGGTATTGATGGTGATAAATAATAGAGAATAAAACTACTATGAGTAATTGCTACGCTTAAAAAAGAAGAAGCTAAATTAGGCAAGGCAATTAAGAAAACATATAAACTTAAAATTGGTGTGAAAAGTAAAGGTATCAAATACATTATAAAATTACCTACTTTAGGTACTACGATGATTGTTTTGATTGTTTCTATAGGATTAAAAACAATATTAGCAATGATCTCTATTATTGAACTACCAAAATCTCCATATACCCAACTTGCAATATGTTGTTGATCCGAGTCATATCTGAAAGAGGGCATAATCCAATACATGACTAAATAAAAATATGTAATACTTATGAATGTTGTAATAGAACCAATTAAATATCTTTTTCTATTAACCATATATAAGCCAAAAAAAGATGTAATTAATGATATTTCCTCTCTAATCATTAAACATAAAACAAGGATGACAAAAAAAAATTTTGTATTTTTTGTTTCTAAAAAATAAAAAAGCCATAATAGAAGTGGTATGCTAAGTTCAATATAAGCTATACCATAAAGATTAATGTAGAATATTGTTGGATAAAATAAAAAAGAACTAATAAAAATTCTAGCTAAATTTTCATCAAAATATTTTTTTGAAATTAACCATAGAGGAATTAATGCACTTAAAATAAAAAAAGTTTCAGCAATAGGTACAATATATTTTGATGGGAAAATTAAAAAAATTGGAACATAAGTTAAGTAAGTAATTGGGGTAAAATGAGCTGAAAACCAATGACTACTTTTAAAAAAATCTTCTGACATTAGAGAAGTCAATCCAAGCCCCTGAAAATTTCTCCAAAGAATTTCTAAATGAGTTGCGAAATCTAAATAATGATGTAATGCATTAATCTTAGCAAAGCCTAAATACAAAATTGAAAAAATGTAAAATAAAATTGAAGAATAAAATACATAAAAACTAAATTTTTTATTTATTTGAATTAAAGATTTAGAAAAAAAAAAATAAGTTAAGAAACTAATAAGACAAATGCTACTTAACCCAATTGAATATATTAGAAATAAATTACCATACCCCGCAATCATTTATTTTTGAGGACAACAATCATCTCTCCGCCATAAAAAGGAAGAGTTCTTATTTTTATGAAATTCGGTAAAAATTTATAAATAGGATTTATAAATTTTTTTATATCAGGTCCAAAATTAGATAAATTTGAATAAACATATTCAATAGGTAAAAATTTCCAATGCCTATAAGTGTCAATAACTTGGTATCCATTATCATCAGCCCAGGAAGTTAAAAATCTTTTTGAAAAAAGATGAATATGCTCAATTGGACTAATTGGAGGCCATCTTTTTCCAAACAATAAGCTAACTAAAGATCCGCTATTAGGAGTTTGGATAAATAAATATCCATCTTTTCTCAGCAATAACTTTATTCTTTTTAATAATTCAATGGGTTCAAGAACATGTTCTAATAAACCAAAAATCGTTACAATATCAAATTGTTCTTTTTTTATTTGATCATTGTAGACATCTACTTTATGAACTCTTCCTGGTAATTTATCATTAGCTATTTTTATAGCCTCTTCCTGAATTTCATAACCTGTGACTGCGCATCCCTCATTTTGAGCTAAAACAAGAAAGTCTCCAGTAAAGCATCCAATATCAAGAAGACTTGTATTTTGCATTGATTTATTTTCATTAGATAAATTGGATTTAATAATTTTTATAAATGTATTATATACATTCAAGTATTCTTTATCGTACTTCTGAAGGAGTTGATAATTTCCATTTCTAATTTTTTTTTTATAATGATTTAAAATTTGGCTTTCATTGGGCATTGGATCCATATAAATGGTCTTACAACCATTACATCTTAAGTACTTAAAATTTTGTTTATAAAATTTAATGATACTATTGTTTTCGTTATTACAAATTTTACAATAAATCACTTTTAAATCTAAAAATCGGTGATCCCATCTTCTCTATATGAACGATCAGTATTTAAATGATAGTCTTCTCTGCGATGCATTTTTATTTTTTTATTGAGAAGTCTATCAACTAAATCAATATAAATTCTCTCTGATGCTTTCCCATCACCAAGGTTATGTTCCCATTTTGTATTTCTAATTTCATTTAGTTTTTTAAAAATGACCTCAGGGGGATAGTTTTGAGGAAGATCGGGATCATATTTCACACTACTTAAACAGTCATATGTTTGAGGTCTTTCTGTAGATTTTCGCATTTGTAAAGATGGAACTCCTAAAACAGATGTTTCCTCAACTACAGTTCCAGAGTCAGTAATTACACCTGAGGAGTTTACCATTAAAGCTAAGAATTCATGATAACCAACTGGATCAACAATTATAACTTGGTCTGGAATTACTAATTTCATTTCTTTTAAAACTTTTTGGGTTCTGTATGAGAGAGGTAAATAGACTAATTTTGGTGAATGAGATAATAATTTTATGATAGATTTGACGGATGACTCAATATGAACATTTTCCCTTCTATGCCATGTTGCAACAAAATATTCGTTTTTAACCAATCCTCTTTTGCTAAAAAATTCATTATCGGCCATCTTTTCAAAAAAATCTTTTTTTTCAAAATAGTGTTTCTGTAAAATATCAACAATTGGGTTAGTTACGACTACAATAGATTTAGGATTAATACCTTCATCTATACCTTGATTTTCATATTCAGGGTAATAGGTATAAATAATGTCTGATAAGTGATCAATGATACCTCTATATTTTTCCTCTGGCATTCTCCAATCATAAGATCTCATTAAGCCTTCAAAATGAACAATTGGGATATTTAACTGGGCAGCAGCTATGCAAGATATTACAGTGTTTGTATCCCCCAAAAATAAAGCTGCATCTGGCTTTAATTCTTCTAAAACTGGGTATAGTTTAGAGATAATTGAGGAACTCACCTCGGCATCATTATCTCCTTTGGCTCCAAGCTCTATTTCTGGTGGAGCAACTCCTAGTTCTCTAAAAAATATATCTTTTAAATTGTCTGAATAGTGTTGCCCAGACCATATAAAAGTTGTTTTAACTCTAGTATCGCTCCTGATTAAATTTAAAAAAATACTAGCCCTAATTACATCAGGCCTTATGCCTAAAATAATACATAAATGTGGTTTGCTTTCAGACACTTAGAAAATATACATTCAAAAGTTATGTTTTCAATTCATTTATTAATAAATCAGAGGAAGGTATTGTCTTGTAAGCAGAAAGTTTCCAAAGTTTAATCATATAAGTAGAATTAATAGTGCCTAATGTTAAGTCAGAATAAATTGCTGAATTCTTAGGAATAATTATAGTTTTTTGATTATTAAATGTTTTATTGAATAAAACTAATAAATCATATTTTGATATTATATCTTTTGATGAAATATTTAATATCTTTGGAATAAATAAATCATTTTCTATGATAGATAAAAGTAATTTTGAAAGAGATAAGTTTGTTATGCCATTCCAATAATGGTTTGTATATCCGAATAATTTTTTAGATTTATTCTTAATAAACCAGTTTAATAAAGAAATAATTTCATTATTTTTTTTTTCAAAACCTATTAAAGAAGTTCTGATATTCATAACATTATTACTTTTAATTTCACCTAATAATTTTGATCTTCCATAGAGATTATTACAATTGGGTGTATCATTTTCCAAATAATTTCCTTTTAGCCCATCATAAACACCATTAGTAGAAATATGTATTATTTTCGACTGAGGAAATTTATTAGCAAGTCTCATTGGAAGAAAAGTATTCAGTTTTAGACAATTTATCCTATGTCCTAAAATTTCCTCATCAAACTTAGAACTAAGCAAGCCAATACAATTTATAATATAATGCGGTTTTATTTGTTCTATATTTTTAAATGTATTTTTTTTAAAAAAATCAAAATATACATAATTTTTAGATTTTGAACGTGATGTACCAAAAATAGCATAACTTTTGGTATCTAAATTCTTTTTAAATGTTTCTAAAACTTTCCATCCTAATAGACCCGTGGTGCCTAATATTAAAATTTTAATCAATTTTATTTATAGAAGAATTAATAACAGAAATAGACATTAAACAATAATATAAATATTTAAAAATCAAAGGCAGAGAGTAATTAAAAGATGAAGTCTTTAAACTAGAGTCACGGGCTGAAAGAGTTGTTGGGAACTCACTTATTGTTTTTAAATATTTTTTTAACTTAAATTTTTCTTCCATTATAATACTAAAATCATTCTCAATAATGTTAATATTGTTATATAAATCACTTCTTACTGCTCTAAAACCATTAGTGTAATCATTTATCTTCATTCTCATAAATATTTTACAAAGAAAATTGCCTAATATGCCTATAAATTTTCTTTTTTTTGAAAATTTTGAAACATCGCCTAAGTATCTATTGGCTTGAATAAAATCAATTTTTTTTTCCATATATTTGAAAATTTTTCTAATATCAGATAAAGGATTTGTTAAATCAGAGTCAATAAAAACTAAATAGTCTGCATCATTTTTATATCTATTGATTGCAGTTTTTAAAGCACCCCCGTATCCAATATTTGAATTATGATTAACTAATAAAAATTTTGAGAAGCTATTAAGATATTTTGTGAGTTTTTGATTTGACTCATCTGTACTACCATCATCAATAAATACAATTTTCATACATTTATCATGTGTATATATAAAGTCGGATAATATTGAATTCAATAAATGATCAATATTTGATTCTTCATTGTAAATTGGAACAACAACTATATAACTAAAATTACACATTAATTTATTATAATACTATGTCATATAAAAAACTAAAAAAATGTCGTTTATGCGACTCAAGAAAACTCTCAACTTTTATTGATTTTAAAAAGATGCCTCTAGCAGGAGCATTTTTAACTAGAAATGAAATTCAAAAAGAAAAAATTTACCCTATGGCAATGCAATTTTGCAAAAATTGTAGCAATGTTCAAGTAGATACAGTAATACCCATTGAGGTTCTTTTTAAAAAATATTTTTATTTTTCATCCAATATAAAAACACTCATAAATCATTTTGGCCAATTAGCAAATCATATAAAGAAGAAATATATTCCCAAAAAATCTACATTATTAGAAATTGGTTGCAATGATGGAGTTTTTTTAAATCATCTAGCTAATGATCCTAAGATTACGTGCATCGGAGTTGATCCTGCAATCAACGTAATTAAAAATATCAAAAACAAAAATATAAAAAAATTTAATAAGCCCTTTGATTTAAAGTTGGCAAAAAAAATTAAATTAAAATATGGCTCGGTTGATATAGTTGTTTCAAGTTTTTCTTTTGGTCATATCAATAATATGGGTTCTGTTGCAAGTGGGATTAATTACCTTCTAAAAGAAGATGGGGTATTTATTTTTGAAATTTATTATTTGGGCACTGTAATTGAAGAGTTTCAATATGATATGATGTACCATGAACATATGACTTACTACACGATAAAATCACTTATTAGGTTTTTAGGACTCCATAACTTGCAAATATTTAATATTGAAAAAATAAAACTTCGATCTGGCTCTTTAAGATTTTATTGTAAAAGGATAAAAAATCAGAGAAAATTATTAACTTCAGTTAAAAAATTCTATGAAATTGAAACTAAAAAGGGTTTCAATAAGCTGAGTTATATTAAATCGTATGCTAAAAAGATTGAAAAAACAAAAATTGATCTCTTAAAAATACTAGACAAATTAAAAGAAAAAAATATGAAAATTTATGGATATGGAGCTTCTGGAAGAGGCACAGTAATTATGAACTACTGTCAACTTAATGAAAAGTATCTTGATCTAGTAGTTGATGATGCGCCTCAAAAGAGAAATAAATATACCCCTGGTACCCATGTAAAAATTGTGACATGGGATGATCTTGAAAAAAATAAAGATTTTCCTGATTATTTTGTTTTATTCGCTTGGCCATTTGCAAATGAAATTATATCAAAAAGAAAGAAATATTTACAAAATGGTGGTAAATTTATCGTCCCACTACCAAAAGTTAAAATTATTTAAATAATCTTTAGAATTTTGTTAAATAAAATTTAATATAAATTTTCTAAAATTACTCGATCCCTTCCTCTTTTAAAGCTATTTCAGGAATGACTATCCAAAACATGACATTGATAAATATGATCAATCCATCTTGCATTCTTAAAGATTCTGTAGGATCTAAAAAATTTATGTTTTTCAATAAATCTTAAATTATTTTGTTCGTTAATCTCTAATATAGCTGCCTCTTCACCACATTTAGAATTATGCGAAATGTCTTCAAGATCATCCAAGTAAATTATTGTTGTTGGAAGTAACTCATCAGGTTTAACCAATAAAATTTTTAAACAATCAACCGTTGAAGAATAATAATCTACGTCTATATTTAAAAAGGATATTGGTGCATCTTCAAAATTATTCTCTTTAATAAATTTAGGGATTGTACTTTTGATATCCCCAATTATTAGTCTTGTATTAGAACAAGCTTACTCTTCAGTCTTTCTATATCCATAGTAAAATCACCTTCTTGATATAATTCAGGGTGATCTTTATATGATTTAGGTGTTGGCATACCTTGACCTGAGTCAAAACCATATATGTCAATTTGTATAGAAGTAAATTTTGTGACTCTTTTACTTATATTTTGCATGTTTATTAAACCTGCACCATTAGCAACACCAAATTCAAAAATAGATATTTTTTTTACCTAAGTTCTTTGCTCTATTCGCAGCTTCAAAAATAGAATAAGCGTAAGGGTGACGAAGCACTAAATCAAAATCTACTTTTAATTTAAAGTTACCAAATAAAAAAACTAAAATTGATATGAGGTTTAGATGAGTAGGTTCAGTAATTCTCTCATAAAAAATTCTTTTCCAAATATAAGGGTATAATAGTTTTTTAAGAATTTTCATAATTAGTTATATTAATAGATAATAAATTGAAATATATGTTAAATTTTTAAAAAAATGAAGATATTGATATTAAGCGATCTAACGATTCCACAAAAAAGACTTGTTTGTGAAATGATAGACAATATTTCAAAATATTTATACTTTAAGAAACACAAGGTTGACAACTTCACATATAGTACGTTTTCTAAAGAAAAAATTGATAGAGAATATAAAATATATCGATTTGGTATCAAAGATATTAAAAGATTTAAAAAATTTTATATAAGAATTACATTAGAAACAATAAATTCTCTGATAATTTACTTGAAACTATTATTTACTAAAAAAAAATATGATAGAGTTTTCACATATACTCCGTCGATTTTTTTATCTTTTGCATCAACGATGTTTTTTAAAAATAAAAATTTAACAAGAATTTTATTTTTGCAAGATATTACTTTACAAAATGCTATATCTGTTGGACTTACAAAAAAAAATAAATTTTTATTTAAAATAATTAAGAAAATTGAAAATTATGTATTAACTAATCAAGACATAATCATAACTCATACAAAGGAAAATGTTGATTTTGTGAAACAAAATTTTTTAATAAATAGAAATAAAATACATATTATAAACAACTTTTCAAAATTATCTATTTATGACAAGTTTAAGAATTATCAAAATCATAGAGATAAAATAAAAGTTGTATTTATTGGTAATATTGGAGAGTTTCAGTTTTTTCCTGAAATAGTCAAAATATTCGATATCCTAAAAATGTTTGAAATTCATTTCTATGGAGAAGGTTCTAAAAAAAAAGAATTAATAGATTTAATAAGAATAAACTCAATCAGAAATTGCTCAATAAATAAGCCAATTGATCAAAGTGAGTTAAATAAGTTACTATTAGGTAATGTGATAGGACTTGTAATTTTATCAGATAATTATGACTCAGGTGCTCTCCCAGGTAAAGTTACTACCTTTTTCAGTTATGGAATACCCATAATATCTTATTCACCAAAAACTCATCAACTTTCAAAGATAATTGATAAATACAAATTAGGTTTTAAATTAAGAATAGATGAAACTTCAGATAATTTAGAGAAAAAATTAAATGATAGAAAATTATTAGAAAATATCTCAAAAAATACTATTAAATATTTTAACGCAAATTTTGATATAAAAGAGAATGTAAATAAGATTATAAAAATTTCAAAAATTGAATAAAGTTATATTAATATCATGTATAAATTCTCATTCATATGGTGGCTATAGTTATTGGAATAATCTTATACCTTCACTTATAAAATCTTCAAAAAAACTAAAAGTAAAAATTAAATTTATATGTAATGAGGAATCGCCTATCTTAAAATACTTAAATAAAGAAGAGTTTATTTTAGTAAAAAAAAAAATTAGTGACTCTATATTATTAAGATTTTTATATGAACAATTTTATCTTCCATTTTATATTTTTAAAAAACATAAATGTAATTTTTATTTTAATGCAAAAAATATTGCACCATTATTTTTATTAAAAAAAAGTATTATAGCTATTAGAAATGTTGAGCCTTTCTATTATAAAAAAAGTTTTTTTTCAAAAAGATTTTTAATTCTTTTTCTTAAGTATTTTTTAACTATAATTTCTTTAAAAAAATGTTTTAAAATTATCTCAGTATCAAAAAATACAAGTAAAATTATAAAAAAGTATACTGATAAAGAAATTATAACTATTCCTAATGGCGTAAGTGTTAATAAAAAACTTCATAAAAAATGGAAAAATAGAAACACTAGAAATTTTATTCTAAATTCGTCAAAAATAATTCCATATGCTAATCAACTCAATCTTTTAAAGATTTACAGTAACACTATTAAAAAATGTGAAGATTTTCCCATTTTATATTTTGTGGGCGGTATTGAAGATCAAAGCTATTATAAAAAAATTTTACAATTTATAAAATTGAATAATTTACAGAATAAAGTTAAATTTTTTGGATACCTTTCAAAAGCAGATCTCAATACAATGATGTCAGAATGTAAGCTTTTTGCATTTAGTTCAGAAATGGAGTCTTGTCCGCAAACTATTTTAGAAGCTAGATTAATAGGATGTCCTATATTTTGTTCAAATATTGAACCAATGCCAGAGTTTTTAGGAAAATATGCAAATTATTTTAATCCAAATGAAATAGAGATATCTGAAGAAAAATTGATTCGAGCAAATAAGATTAATAAAAACATTTATCTTAAAGATACTAAATTTAAACATGATTATGATTGGGATAATATAATTAAAAGGTATATTGATATTTTTAATTCATGTTAAGAAAATTCAAAATACCCTTTTTCTATGATCTGATAACTATTCTTTTTTGTTCATTTATAACTTATGGAATATTAGGAAATTTATCTAACTCTTTAAAATATTTTACAATCAACTTAGGTATTTTAATAATTTTCTTATTAATAAATTTTTATGAGCGGTCCAGAAAAATTAATTTTCAAAAAAAAACGTTCATATTAATTTGTTGTACTTTTTTCTTTGTTCCATTTAAAATTTTTTTTTTTAATCAAGAATTTTATTTTTTAAATCTTATTTATATTGATTTTGTTCTATTAGTTTTACTAATTTCTCCAAGATTCTTTTTAAATATGGGTGAATTTAAAATTAACTTTGTCAAAGATTATAATAAATCTAAACAGCAAATTTTAGTTATTGGTGGACTTGGCTATATTGGTACACACTTAGTTTTAAAATTGTTAAATGAAGGAAAAAATGTTGCGGTTCTAGATTGCCGTATGTATGGCAATAATGCTTTAATTGAATTTTCTAAATTTAAAAATTTTAATTTCATAGAAGGATATGCAAGTGATGTTATAAAACTCTCAAAATTAATGAGAGACAGCTCGCAAGTAGTACATCTTGCTGGGCTTGTAGGAGATCCTGCATGTTCTTTAAATGAAGAAGATACAAAGTATTTTAATATAAAAACTACTAATATAATAAAAAATCTGTGTTATGAATTTGATATTCAAAGAATGATTTTTGCTTCTAGCTGTTCTGTATACGGTAACAATAACGAAATTTGCGATGAAAATACTAAACCAACTCCAGTTTCATTATATGCTTCAACAAAAAAAGACTCTGAAATTGAGCTTCTAGAAAGCAAGATAGATACAAAAATTTTGAGATTTTCAACTATATTTGGACCTTCTTTGAGATTAAGATTTGATTTAGTAGTAAACTTATTTATAGCACAAGCTTTTTATAATAAAAATATCACTGTATTTGGAGGTGATCAAAAAAGACCTTTTTTGCATGTGTCTGATGCAGCAAAATCTATATATAATTTTCTTAATCATAATAAAAAAGTTGAAAAACAGGATATTTATAACATCGGTTTTGATGATTTAAATTTTACTATTAAGGAAGTAGCAGAAATTATAAAAAATCAATTTCAAGATACAACTATAACTTACTCTGATGATATTCAAGATGAAAGAAATTATCATGTATCTTTTAAAAAATATAATTCTTTATTTCCCAATTTAAAAAACTTTCAAATACAAGATGGCATACAACAATTTACTGAACTATTTATCAAAAAAGAAATTAATTATAAAGAAAGTATTTATAGCAATTTATTGACAACAAAAGATTTTTTGAATAAACAAAATTATAAAATAAATAATATTAATGACTTTAAATAATACTGAAATAAAACTACATAAGATTGAAACTGCGAGTGATGATAGAGGCTATCTAAGGTTTTGTAATGAATTTAACTTTTCAAAGTATGTTAGATTTTATGATGTCATAAGTCATAAAAGTAACTTTATTCGAGCTTGGCATGGTCATAAACATGAGGCTAAGGCTGTTACTGTAAGGGAAGGTTCAGCTATGATTTGTATAGTTAAAGTTAATGATTGGATTAAACCATCAACAAAATTAGAAATAAATAAATTTTTTATTTCAGATATGGATCCAAAAATCTTAGAGATACCCGCTGGTTATGTTAATGGATTTATGACTCTTGAACCAAAAACAAAGCTGACCTATTATTCAGATAAGTCTCTCAAACAGAGCATGGATGATGATTTTCGATTTGATTTTAATTTTTGGAATCCGTGGGAAATTGTATACAGATAATTAATTTCTCAAAGCCAATTTAATCAATTTCATTTTTTATTTTTATTAAAAAACTGAGATATCTTCAATTATTATTAAACCTGAATTATTTTTTTATCAGAATAATCATATATATTTCTTGAGTCAAAAATTATACTGGAATATTTATATATTTTCTCATAATCGATATTTTCATGATTAGTGCTAATCAAAGTAGCAGAAAATTTTTTTAAGTGACTTGATGATAAATTTATTGATTTCTTATCAATGAAAAAGTTTCTATTTTTGGGTATTTTTTTTATATAAGGATCATAAAATTCACATGAAATATTTTTTTTAGTAAAGTATTGAATGAATTTTAAACTTGGTGACTCTCTTATATCATCGATATTTTTTTTATAAGCAACTCCAATTATTAATAAAGACGGTTTAGAAATTTTATTTTTAAGAAAATAATTATGAATTTTTTTAGCTACATTGTTCGTGGTATTTTTGTTTATCTCAAAAGATTGATCTATTAGCCTAGTTTTAATTTTATAACTATTTGCAAGCCAAGATAGATAAATTGGATCAATTGGAATACAATGACCTCCAATACCAGGTCCAGGATAAAAAGGCATAAAGCCAAATGGCTTTGTTGCTGCTGCATCAATAACCTCATTAATATTAATATGCATTTTATTAGACAAGACCTTTAATTCATTTACTAAGCTAATATTGACAGCGCGAAAAATATTTTCGAATATTTTTGTAAATTCTGCAATTTCAATTGATTTAACTTTATATATTTTGCTAAATGCTTTTTTGTATATTAAGGATCCTATGTAAAGGCAATTATGCGAATACCCTCCTATTATCTTAGGAATATTTTGAATTTTATAAGATTTATTTCCAGGATCTTCTCTCTCAGGTGAATATACGATAAAAAAATCTGAACCTAAATTAAATTTATAATTCAATTTTTGGACAATTAAATCCCTAGTACAACCAGGATAAGTAGTGCTTTCTAAAGAAATTATTTGATCCTTTTTTAAAAATGGCAAAATATTTTTTATAGTATTTTTTATATATTTTAAATCTGGCGTTTTATTCTTTTTGAGGGGCGTAGGTAAGCACAAAATAATAACATCTAATTTTCCAATGAGATTAAAGTCTGTTGTAAAATTACATTGATTTTTATTTTTTAATCTCGACAAAGATTTTAAATCAATGTGATTAATATAACTTTTTCTATTCTTAAGTTTAAAAATTTTTTTTTGATCAGAGTCAAAGCCTATTACATCAAATCCAATTTCAGCAAATCTTATGAGCAATGGTAAACCTACATAGCCTAACCCAACTATACCAATGGTAGCTTTTTTATTTAAAATTTTATTAACTAAGTTTTTCAATTAACTTTATGATATTCCTTGTACCATTTAACAAAATTGTATAATCCATCTTTAATATCGATGCTACTTCTGTAGCCAGCTATTCGTTTAATTTTAGAAATATTTGATTTTGTTTCAAAAATATCACCTCTTTGCATTGGTAAAAATTTTAATTTTGCTTTCTTGTCAGTAATTTTTTCGAGAATTTTAATAATTTCCATTAAATGAACTTGTTTTGAATTACCAATATTAAAAATATTATGACCTTTGATTTTTGTTGAAAATAATAAGTATATTCCATTCACAACGTCATCAACGTAGGTAAAGTCTCTCTTATGATTGCCTTTATTAAATATTTCAATTTTTTCATTAGAAAGAATATTTTTAGTAAATTTATATAGAGACATGTCTGGTCGACCCCAAGGGCCATAAACAGTGAAAAATCTCATTCCTACAGAATTAATATTAAACATTTCATAATAGCTATGAGCCATAATTTCATTACATTTTTTAGAAGCGGCATAAAACTGTATGGGTTTATCAGTATATTGACTTTCACTAAAAGGGATTTCATTGTCACCATAAACACTACTCGTACTGGCATAAAATAAATATTTTATTTTTCGAAATTTGCACAATTCTAAAATATTATAAAAACCAGAAATATTTGATTGAAAGTACAAATCAGGTTTTAAAAAAACATTTCTTACACCTGCTTGCGCAGCTAAGTTAATTACAACAGAAATTTTAAATTTTTTAAGTTTTTCAAATAAATCTATTTTATTGGAAATATCTCCTTTGATAAAAGAAAAATTATTAAAAGTTTTTAATTTTTTAAGTCTAGCTTTTTTTAAATTTACATCATAATAATCATTAAGATTATCGATACCAATAATTGATTTTTTTTCTTTAATCAATCTTAAACTTAAGTGATAACCTATAAATCCAGAACATCCTGTAATTAAAATATTATTCATATCAATTTAATATTTGTGTTATTTGAGAAGTAATCATTATTAAATAGGTAGTTTAATTTGATTTAAAATTAGTTAAAGTTAATAAATTATCAATAAATTTAATTTTAGGTAAAGTAAATAATAATAAAAGTAAAATAAAAATATAATTTAAAATATGATAACCAGGACCTGCTAAAAAACCTAAGGTTAATAAATATATAAATATTTGAGAATAAATTAATTTAAGAGAATATCTTTTAACTAATTTACATATAATACATTCTTGGATTATTAAATACAAAGATGCGTAAAATATAAAAAGTAAATAATACAGAGAAGAACTGTTTGTAGACCAAATTAAAAAAGAAAGAAAATCACTAGGAGAATTGACATGCCCTAAAGGAGGAATATAACCTATCACTTCTTTTTGTAATAAATTAACATTTATATTACCCAATCTGTTATCAATAGTGCTTAAAAAAACATTAAACGCGCCTCCAAAATTATTAGAATCTACTCGTGTTGATAACACTAAATTTTTAAAACTTAAAAAACGAGAAGTTAAATTTTCTAGGGGTTTTAAAATTTCAAAATTTTTAAATTCATTAACAAAAAGTATAAAAGTGTCGAATATATTAATGTTTGTATTAGCTTCTACACTAAAATTAGCATCAACTTGCATAGTAAGATTCCTAAAATATGTACCTAAATCAAATCCGATACAAATAACAATAATACTAAAAAAAAATAAAAAATAATTTTTGTTCACATAATGAAAAAATATTAATACAAAGAATATAATCGTAATGGGTCCTTTACTAGCAGTGGAAGCGGTTAGAAATAAAGCATAAAACGTAATTAACAAAAAACTCAATAAATAATTATCTTTTTTTTGTATATAAAAAAAACTTATCAATAAAGGAATTACAAACTTTGTTAAATAGACAATAATACCAGTAAGTTTAAAAGGAAGGTTTGGAGGAGTAGAACCGGTAAAGCCAATACCATTATTAAATGAAAAAAAATTAATAGGTAATATTAACAAGATTATAAAAAATATTATAATAAATATAAATTTTGGCTTTTGATTATCTAATAAATTATTTTTTTCATTATCTTCACTGTACAAAGAAACATAAAAAAATTTTTTACAAAAAATAGTGACTAAAGCGCAACCAAAAAAAAAAAGACTTAAGGGTATAATTATCTTGATTATTTCCATTCCTTGAAAAGAAAACTCTCTTAAATTCTGTTCAAAATAAAGCTCTGGGTAAGAATACAATTTAATGATCCCAATGATCATAAATGCAAAAGAAAAATAAAATAAACTTTTAATACTTAGAAAATTTATCTTTCTAAAAAGAAATAAACTTGGAGTAAAAAACAATATTGTAAAAAAAATAGCTATAAACAATTGAAAATTTATAAAAGCTATAAATAGAAAAAAAATTGATAAAAAAGTAGTTGATAGTATTTGAAATTTATTGATCAAATTTTTAAAATTAACTGATATCGATCAAACTATTTTTTCCATACCTTTGAATTAATGTAATCGATGTAGCTGTATACTATTCTTAATACTTTATAACTCAAATTTATTACATCATATTCCTTAACAATATCTATATTTCTTTTGGAGCCAATTGATTGGGATTCGAGTAATTCAATACCCTGCATAACTCTCTCGGAATTCAAGCCTGCCATCATAACAGCGCTTTCTTCCATGCTTTCTGGCCTTTCATGATTTTCTCTAATATTTAAGGCTTTAAAATTTAATATTGAAGACTCTTCACTTATGGAACCACTATCTGACAGAACAGTTTTAGAATTTATTTGTAAACTCATATAATCAGTGTAAGACATCGGGGGTAAAAAAGAAATTAAGTTATTAAAATTCATTGATTTTTTTTCAATTCTTTTTTTTGTTCTTGGATGAGTAGACATGATTATTGGAATATTATATTTTTCAGCAAGGTCATTTAAGATATTTAAAAAATTCCTAAAATTTTTATCATTATCAATATTCTCCTCTCTATGAAAACTTATTAAAAAATAGTTATCGATCTTAAGTTTTAATTTTTTTAAAATTTTTGAGTTTTTAATTTTTTTTTTTATTCTGTGTAAATACTTCTAATAAAGGGCTTCCAATTTTTATTATTTGATCTTGTGGCAAACCCTCACTTATTAAATACTCTCTTGCTATGTTGCTATAAGTCAAATTTATATCAGAGATATGGTCTACTATTTTTCTATTAATCTCTTCTGGTACCCGTTGATCGAAGCATCTATTACCTGCTTCTAGGTGAAAGATTGGAATTTTTTTTCTTTTTGCAGAAATAGCTGAAAGACAGCTGTTGGTATCACCAAGTATTACTAAAGCATCTGGTTTTTCTTTTTGAAAAATTTTATCAGTTTCGATGATAATATTGCCAATTGTTTCAGAAGCACTTTTACTATTTTCAGCACATTTTAATGAGTAATCAGGTTTCCTTATCTCAAAATCATCAAAAAATATTTTATTCAATTCTAAATCATAATTTTGTCCAGTATGAATAAGTAATAAATTGGAATGTTTATCAAAAGATTTGATAATACTTGATAGCCTTATTATCTCAGGCCTAGTTCCAAGTACGATTGCAATTTTTAATTTATTAATCATTTCTGATTTTTTCTATTAATGTATCAGGATTTTTCTTATCAAAGATTTCATTTGCCCATACCATAACAATCATAGTCTGATTACTAATATTGGTAATCTCGTGTATCCACCCTGGTACTATATCAATAATTTCAGGATTTTTGCTGGAACTTTTTATAATAATTTTTTTTTTAGAAATAGTATGTTGTAATGCAAATTTTGCTTCTCCCTGTATAACAATAAATTTTTCAGACTTTGTATTGTGATAATGCCCTCCTCTGGTAACACCTGGATTAGCAGTAAAAAAAGAAATTTGGCCTGAATTTGAAGTTTTTAAAAATTCAATAAAACTTCCTCTGTTATCTTTGAAGTCATTAATTGCATATTTAAATTGTTTTGGATCTAAATAGCTCATGTATGTAGCATAAAGAGCTCTTATTAGACCTTTGCCACTTTTTGGAGCCTTTAAAGACTCCCTATTAGAGAAAGAATTAATAATATTGAATAAATTGCCTAAGGATACCTTATAGATTTTTTTTATTTGAGGTTTGTTAATGCCAGAATATTTATAGATATTTTTTATAATTGAATTAAAAGATATTATTACATCATCTATATAAGCTAGATACATAATTTTTGATTTATCATCAATATATACAGGTAAACCTTTGATAAGATTATTACAAAAAGTTGCAACAACAGAGTTATAGTTTGGATTACTCCATTTACCAAAAATATTTGGGAGTCTATAAATAAAAACAGTGTTATTAATTTTTTTAGATAGATCCTCTATTAATAATTCAGCTTTTAACTTACTTTTTCCATAAGGCGTATCCTTATCAGCATGAATGGATGATGTAAAAATAATTGGTATACTTTTATTTGAGTCTTCGACAAATTTACAAAGTAATTTTGTGAACTTAAAATTTACCTCATTAAATTCAGATTGTTTTTTAGGTCTATTGGAAGCTGCAAGATGAATGATTAAATCGGATTTGTTTATTTTACTGTTAAGAGTTTTGATTGAGCTTTTTTTGTGATGCTCAAAAATATTAAAGTTTTGAGATTTTAATGAAATAATAAGGTTTTTTGCAATAAATCCTTTTGATCCTGTAATTAATATATTCAATAATCTGACTCTAAACTATCTCCATTGATAGCTTTTTGAACAAAAGGAATTGTCAAAAGCAGTAGTTTTAGTTCTTTCAATTTTAAATTTCTAGTATTGTTAGAATTGTAATCTTCATATGAGTCAAGGGTAACTATTCCCTCTTCAAAGTATTTTTTATAATTTAGATCTCTTAGATCAGGTAGTATTTTAAAATAATTTTTTAATTCCTTTGCTCTTATCATTTCTTCTTTAGTGATTAATGTTTCATAAAGCTTTTCACCATGTCTAATTCCTATGTCAACTACCTTATTATTAGGCTTATCTAATATCTCTTTAAGAGCTTGGACTAAAATATCAATAGAGGCAGATGGTGCTTTTTGAACAAAAATCTCACCTGATTTGCCATTTATAAAAGCGTAAACAACCAAATCTACTGCATTTTCTAAAGACATCATAAATCTTGTCATATTGTTATTGGTTACTGTTATAGGTTTATTTTTTTTAATTAGATTGATAAATAATGGAATTACCGATCCTCTTGAAGCCATGACATTACCATATCTTGTAATACAAATAGATGTACTCTTTGAACTTCTAGATTTTGCAATTGCTACCTTTTCCATTAATGCTTTTGATATACCCATCGCGTTTATGGGGTAGACTGCTTTATCTGTACTTAAACAAATAACTTTTTTAACTTTATTGACTATTGAGGCCTCTAAAACATTCTCTGTGCCAATAATATTAGTATTCATAGCCTGAAGTGGGTAAAATTCACATGAGGGAACTTGTTTTAACGCAGCGGCATGAAATATAAAATCAACATCTCGAGATGCGTCTAAAATGGACTTATAGTCTCGAACGTCGCCAATATAAAATTTGATTTTTGAGTTTTTATAAAATTTTCTCATATCTTCTTGTTTTTTTTCATCTCTACTAAAAATTCTAATTTCCTTTAAATCAGATTTTAAAAATCTTTTGAGAATGGCATTGCCGAATGAACCAGAACCACCTGTGACTAAAAGAGTCTTATCTTTAAAAAATTTCATTCTTATTAAATATACGAATTAAATATTATTTATACTTCAATAGTTAGCTTTAGGAAAGATTTGAATCTAAAAAACCAAGTCTTGTAAATGTTTTTTTTAGATGTTCATACCAATCATAATTTTTAATTGCGTATGCTTGACCTTTTTTGCCAATTTCAGTAGCTCTGTCTAGATTATTTAAATAGTAAGCTAACTTTTGATATAGTTCTTTTTCATTCAAGTAACACTCTAAGTGAATCCCTTCTTGAAACAATTCTAAAAGGTCTGGATTTCTGTGAGTAATATATAATGCCCCACTCATTAGTGAGTCAAAATCCCTAAGTTTAAGGGTGAATATACTTTTTGAGTAGCCGACAGTACCAATTCCCAAAATTATTTTAGCTCTTTTAGAATATTCAAAGATTTCATCAGATGAAATAAAACCGTTTCGCCAACCTTGCCCAAAACAAGTTACATTAATGGATCTATCTTCTAGGTATTTTATTATTTTTTTTCTAATTCCATAATTATTTCCTATAAACAATAAATCAATGTCTTTATTAGTATCTGAGGAGGAAAATTTTATGCTATCACTTGCTAGCGGCCAATATGCAGATCTAATATCTTCACATAAATACCATAATCTTGACTCGAGAGAAGTTGTTAAAACAAAATCTAATCCAGAACCTAGACCTGATGAGCCTGAATTTTTTTTTATAAATTCCCAATTTCCGGGTAACTTGTCATCCATAGAAATATTAATGATTGGGATTCCAAGTTCTTTTATTTTATTTAATCCGTTTTCAGAAAAATGGTTTGCCCACATTTGACCAATAAGGAAATCAATTTTTTGAGTTTTATGAATATTTATTACATCATTAAACAATTTATCGTCATTAAGTTTTATATTACAAAAATCATTTTTTTTAGGTGGAATAGGACCATATTGACCATTTGAACTAAAAAAAATATTTAATTTACCAAACTTTTCTAGCGCTTGAATAAATCCACTATAATCTTGAGACTTTGAAGCGCCCACCCAAAAAATATTTAATAAACCTATTTTTTTTGTTTGAAAATTATACTGATCCTTTAAAATTTTATTTTTAAAAAAATCATAAGCATCATTCTCTGAGTAAAATAAGTTTTTCTTTAAAGATTTTTTTTCATAATATTTTAGCAACTTTTTTCTTTGATAATGAAGTAAGAGTCTTTTTAAAAATGCATTTATTTCATAAAAAAAACTAATTGATTTTAAAATTTTTTTTATATTCATCTAAAATTTTAATTTATAAATTATTTAATAATTTTAAAAAATCTTTAGTTAAGACTAAATCTTTTTTCTTATAAATTTTAGCTCTAAGTCTAAATGCTCTAAAAAATTTAAAGATTTTGAGAATTTTTTTTATATTTAATAAGCCAAATGACATACAATCATATAAAGACAAATTTGCAGACTTTAATCCTTCATTTATCATAAAAAGCGTAATATTTGGGTTATTAAAATTTTCATAGATGTTATTTTTAAATATTTTTAAATGTTTTTTTCTTAATTCATTAAATTTTTTATTATCTTTAAACACACTGATATTTGAAAAAATATCGTAATATAATAAAGAATAAAATGAAGTGGTACCTCCGTCTGCATAGTCTTGATATTTTAATTGATCCACTATCCCTCCTCTGAGGACAGACTTTTCAGGCAAATTTATTACTTTACCACCAACCTCTTTAAGAGCATAGGGTAACCATGCAAATATTAAACCATCATTGTAAATACCTGACCAATTTTTTTGAGTATTAATCCATGAAAAGGCAAGATCAAGACCTTCTTTTAATTTTTCAGTATTTCTCCAAACATGATTAAATAATGCACTGGTATTTATATGACCCTCAGTACTAGGCTCCCATGGGTATGATGTAGCTATTTTTTTTGGTTTTTCAAAATTATCGATATTAGGCCAACAATATAGTCCTTCCTCATAAAAATATATTCTTGACCAAAAATCATTTAAAAGAAAATCAGCATTATGATTATTAATTTCTTTAAATCGATTATCAAAACCCCAGGGTAAAATTAAATCATCATCACCTAAAAAGAATATAGTTTCTTTATGTTTAGCATTTTCAAAAATAGCTTCAAACCATCCATGTATATGTGAATTTTTTTTTCTGTGATAAACTATAAACTCAATATTTTTTTTATCTGTAATATTATCAATTATTTGATCAATTTTTGATAGATCTGGATAGTGATTATTATGAATGATAATTTTAATTTTTTCGTCAAAATTTTTTTTAGAATTTAGCACACATTCAATTACATAAGGAAGTGTGTATACTCGTTGATATGTAGGTATAAAAACAATCATTAAAGTTTAAAAATTTGTAAAGAAAATATGTATTTTTTTATATTTGTTCTTTCAATTTCAATTAAACCTACTCGCCAAGTAAAAATCATAACTAAAGATGTATATATCATCGCCCACAAAATACTATTTATTATATAATTCGGATTACCATACAGCTGGTAGAAAAATAAAAGAAATAAAAGTGGTATTGAGCACATTACTGGTCTTATTAAGATCTTAAAGATTTCATTTTTACTTAATTTTAAATATTTAATCATTCGATTTAATAGATATATTAATGGTGGCAACATTGAGAGAGACATACTAATAGTAACAAATGCTAACCCAAAATTAGATAAATAATAAGCGATCAATACCCCAAAAAATCCAGAGAGTACTGAAATAATTGACCAATACCCTAGGTTTCCTATTACTAATATGGTTATGCCTGTTAAATGAAAATTAACTTGAATAAATACATACATACTCAGTGCAATTGACAAAAGTGAACCTCCATACTGCTCAGCTCCTACCCAGAAAATGATAATTGACTCTAAAAAAATGATAATGGCCAGACATGAAGGCAGAACAAGTAGCAGTAAATATCTATACATATTAACTATTCTAATTTTGAAATAATCATAACCCTCTTGTTTTGATATTTGATTTAATGCTGGGTATGTTTGATCAATTATTTTTGAAATAATTGTAATTATTAATGAAGCAAACATTTTAGAAGTGAAGAATATAGAAGCAACACTAGCCCCAAAAACAGCTCCTATAATAATATTATCTGTTCCTAAAAATAATACTCCGCTTAAATTAACACCCCAGTATTTAATACCAAAAGACCATATTTTTTTTGCAATATCTTTATTAAATTTAGGATTGAGTTTCTTAAAGTGAGGATAAAATTTATAAAAAACTATTCTTTGTAATAATCCGTAAAGTAATTCTGCAAAAACATTACTGAAAATAATTCCAACTAGTCCATATCCTTTATAAATTGAAAAAATTGTGAGTATTAATCTAAATAAAGTACTAACAATATTAAGTATATTTATAGTAGATAGATCTTGAGAAGAATTAAGAGCAAAATTAAAAATATATATTGGTGTTCTTAGTATAGTCCATATAGAAATAATAATTAGTGAATATTTAATTGAATTGTTTAATTCAACATCATTTGAAAAAATATTATCAAAATTAAATGCAACTAATAAGAATATAAGCGCTGTAAAAGAGTTTAATAAATAAAGTATCCTTTTTCCTGTTTGTAAAATGGAAATAAATTTTTGATAGTTTTTTTTTGAATTATACTCTTGAGCTAGAAGGCGATTTAATGAAGTAGAAAAACCAAAATCAAAGACTATTCCATAACCTATAATTTGGAGAATTATTGCATAAGAGCCCAAGACTCCTTGTCCAAGTTTTAATAAAATTAGAGGTGTTATAATTAGTTGAAATAAAACAAAAAAAAAGTGGTGTAAAATTCCACTAAAACTTCCATTAATTGCTCTTTTTGTTCTACTATTGGACATATTTAACTAATTATATGCTAAATCATCTATTTTAAAAAAAATTAAAACCTAACAAGGAGTTAAAATATTTTTAATAAATTCAATTCACTAAATTGGATATAATATTTTATTTACTCCTGTATATAAATGAAGCAAAAAAATTAAAGCTATATAGATTGGATAAAATCTTGGTAGGTATTTTTCAGCCCTTCCTCTAAATCAATCCTCGGATACCACGAATAACTATTACTTATAGAACAATCAAGTAATTTTCTTGGTGTTCCATTTAGCATTGACCTATCAAATTTTATTTTTCCCTTATATCCTAATATATTAGAGATGATTTGAGCATATTGTCTAATTGTGAATTCTTTTCCAGAACCAATATTAACATAGGAATATGAAATTTTTTTATTTAAAAAAAATAATACTGCCAAAGCTAAATCATCAACATGCATGACTTCTCTTTTAGGTTTTCCATCACCCCAGAGGTCAATATGTCTATTATTCTTAATTTTTGCAAAATGTATTTTTTTTATAAGAGCAGGAATAAAGTGTGATGTTTCTAAATTATAATTATCATTTGGGCCATACAAATTACATGGCATTAAACTTAAATAATTTAATTTATATTGATGATTATAATTCTCTATCATCTTAATACCTGATATTTTTGCAATAGCATAGGGTTCGTTTGTGTACTCTAATGGTGAATTTAATAAATATTTTTCTTTGATAGGTTGTTTGCAAGTTTTGGGATAAATACAGCTTGATCCTAGGAATATAACTCTTTTGACACCTGCTAAATAACTTCCATGAATTAAATTATTTTGTATTTGCAAATTATTATAAAGAAAATCTGCACGATATTTATTATTTGCATTAATACCTCCAACCTTAGCTGCAGCAATAATTACACAATCAGGTTTTAAATTTTTCAAAAAATTGATTGTTTTTTTTTGATCAATTAAATTTAATTGTTTACTTGTCTTGGTAACTAAATTGGTAAAATTTTTTTTTTTAAAAAGCCTTAGAATAGCTGAGCCAACCATACCTTTGTGACCTGAAATAAAAATTTTGGAATTTTTATGTATCAAACTATATATTTATTTCTTTATTTATCATATCTTCAATCAAAGTTTCAAGATTAAATTTTGGTTTCCACTTTAATATTTTTTTAGCTTTAGAGATATCTCCCAATAAAGACTCGACTTCAGTTGGTCTAAAATATTTTCTATCAATTATGATTATGGGTTTTTGATTGTAATATCCTTTCTCCAAAATTCCCTTTCCTTTCCAAACAATTTTCATATCTAGTTTTTTTGAGACTAATTGAATAAAATTTTTTACAGTAGTTTGTTGACCTGTTGCTATAACAAAATCATCAGGTTTATTTTGTTGGAGTATTAACCACATTGCCTCAACGTAATCTTTTGCATGCCCCCAATCGCGTTTAGCGTAAAGATTACCTAAATATAATTTTTTATTTTGATTGGTTTTAATATTGATCATTCCTTTTATAATTTTTTGAGTAACAAAAGTTTCGCCCCTGACAGGACTTTCGTGGTTAAATAAAATACCATTGCAAGCAAATAGATTATACGCCTCTCTATAATTGACGGTCATCCAATGAGCACTTAATTTTGAGACAGCATATGGACTTCTTGGGTAAAAAGATGTTTTTTCATTTTGAGGAGGTGGGCTAGCACCAAACATTTCTGAAGTACCGGCTTGATAAAACTTTATATTAGGATTAATGTTTTTAATTGAGTCTAAAATTTTCAAAACTCCCAAGGCATTAACTGTCATTGTATATTCTGGGAGTTCAAAAGATACAGCTACATGTGATTGGGCTGCCAAATTATATATCTCAATTGGTTTAATTTTTTTAATTAAGTTATATATTGATTGTCCGTCAGTTAAATCACCGTAGTGAAGGAAAAAAGATTTCGCCTCATTTATATCCTCATATATATCATCTATCCTTTTCGTATTAAGTGAGGAACTTCTTCTCTTGACACCATGAACTTGATAACCTTTATTCAGTAAAAAGCGAGAAAGATAAGATCCATCTTGGCCAGTTACTCCGAAAATAAGTGCTATTTTTTTTTTTTTCAAAACTATTAAATTTTAAATTTGACTATAAATTAATTCAATATACTTACATATCAATAGATTTTAAATAATATATCTTTATTTGGAAATTTATAGAAAGAATAATGGCAATTTTATTAACAGGTGGTCTTGGATACATAGGTTCACATATTGCATCGATAATTGAAGATCAAGTAATAATTATTGATAATCAAAGTAAATCAAATTTAGATTTCAAAAAAATTTTGCCAAGTGCAACTGTATATAAATCTGAATTAAATAAAAAAATATTAAAAAAAGTTTTTCAAGAACATAAAATTGATGGAGTTATTCATTTAGCAGGTTTTAAATCTGTCAGTGAGTCTATTTTGGAACCTTTCAAATATTTCAGAAATAATGTTATATCTTCTTTAGAATTAATTGAAACCATGAGTGAATTTAATATCAATAAATTAATTTTTTCATCATCAGCTACAGTATATGGAAATATTCATAATAGCCCCCTCAAAGAAAATTTTTCTTTAAATTCAACAAACCCATATGCGACGAATAAGATAATGATTGAACAAATAATTTTGGAACATTGTCAAATTAATAAAAACTTTAAAGCATTAAGCTTGAGATATTTTAATCCAATAGCTTCAGATTATAAAAAAGGATTATGTGAAAGACCTCTAGGTAGAGCTGAGAATATTATGCCAATTTTATTAAATGCAATCAAAAATAAAAAAATTTTTAAAATATATGGTGGTGATTACCCAACCCATGATGGGACCTGTGTAAGGGACTATATCCATATAAAAGATCTTGCTCAAGCACATTTACTTGCTTATAAAAAAATCTCAAAATTTAGGGGACATAATCCAATAAATTTAGGACTTGGTAAGGGCCTAAGTGTTCTTGAGCTAATAAAGATTTTTGAAAAAACAAATAAAATTAAAATAAAATATAAAATATCAAAAAGAAGAAAGGGCGACTCGGCCTCCTCATATGCTGATAATAAAAAAGCTGTAAAATTTCTCGATTGGAAACCAAGATTTAATTATGTTGACATGGTAAAAGACTCTTGGGATGCTTTTAATAAAATAAATAATGATTGACCCAAAAATAATTATTATTTCTATTTTTATAGGTATTGCTGCTAATTATGTTGTCATACTTTTACAAAAATTTATCAATATTAATAAGCCCAGTCAAATTCAAGATATTCACAAAGGTAACATTTCAAGACTTGGTGGATTAGTAATTTTTATAGTTTTTTTTACCTATGTTATTTTTTTCAACAATAACTTATTAGTTCCAATACTTTTATTTAGTATTGCTTTGGCTCCAAGTTTTTTAGAGGATTTTGGCTTATCTATAAATCCACTAATTAGATTATTTTGTATTTTTTTAGCTAGTTATTTTGTTATCATATCATTTAACTTATTACCAACCTTTGATTTTAAGATTTTTAATTCTTTTTTTAATAATCAAATATTTAAATATATTTTCTTTACTTTGGCTATGTCTACAGTTGTCAATGGCCATAATATCATAGATGGAACAAACGGGCTTTCTGCTCTTACCGCTTCAACAATATTTACTTGTTTATTATTTCTAGGCCTTATCCATGATGATTTTCAAATTATTCAAATTTCTTCAATTATGCTCTCACTATTATTAGCCTTTTTATTATTTAACTATCCATTTGGAAAAATTTTTTTAGGTGACGGTGGAAGCTACTTTTGTGGATTCCTCGCTAGCTATCTTACAATTGATATTTTTGCTAAGAACCCTCAAATACCAACTTGGTCTGCTGTTATTATACTGTTTTACCCTACCCTTGAAGTGATTTTTTCTTATTTTAGAAAAATATATCAAAAAAAATCACCCTTTAAACCCGATGATGGACACCTTCATTTGAAATTATACTATCTCATCTCAAAAGATAATAAAGAAAGTCGACTATACAATTCGCTCGTAGCACCTTTTCTCAGTATAGTATGGCTATCACCACTAGCTTTGCTGCCATTATCATTGGAGTTACCACACTTTGCAATTTTAATAACAATTTTTTTATGTTTGATATATAGTTTTTTTTATTATGCTATCCCCCAAAAAAAAATTGAAGTAAAAATTAAGGGTTAAAAATAAATTTTTTAAATTTAAAACAGTATTTTTTTGTTTTTTTATAGAATACTCATTTGAACAATATGTATTTTTATAAATCTATTACCTCTTTATTCCACTTTTTTTGGAAATAAAAAATAAAAGGAAGTGGGAGATAAATCATTGCATTTAGCCAGTTGTTATAAAAAGACCCATGTGGTATTAGTGGCCATATCAAAATAAAGGCAAGAGAATATAAAGCTACTAAATGATCTGGGAGATAAAGTTCTTTTTTCCTTAAAAACCAAACATTAAGAAACTGCTTAAATAATACAAATAATAAATATAAAAATCCGATAAAAAGAAAAACTATTCCAGTAATACCTAATTCAGCTAGATTTTGGAAATATATATTGTGTGGATGTGAGGTACATCCATAAATTTCAGGTTTTTTAATACATGTGTATTTAAAAAATTGGGGCCCATTACCAAATACTGGACTTTCTTTAAAGAAGTTAAAAGATAAACCAAAATGTCTTTCATGCATAGGGCTCCAAGGCATATATGGAATTTTAGTTGAAGTGACCTCATTAATGGTTCCTTTTAAATATCTTTCCTGTGAATAGGAAGAAAAATTTAAAATTATTGCTATTATTATTAAAGATAAAAGAAAAGAAATAATACGAAATAATTTGAAACGATTACTTAAAAAAATCAATAATAGCGTAAACTGAAAAATTCTTAAAAATCCTGCGCGATCATTTGTAATAAAAATCATTACTTCGCTTAGTACCAAAAATAGCATTAACATGATTATTTGCTTTTTGCCAAAATTTATCATGTATAAAAGTAATGCAAATGCTAGAGGAACTACATGTGCTAAAAAGTGGCCAAGAATTTCCTCATCATTGAAAACTCCAGGAATTCGATTTGGAGTTGGAGTAAAACCAAAAAAATTTACACCTGTAGACCACTGAAAGAGACCATCAACAACTACAAATAAAATTACAAATACCAAAATGTAAGTAAAATATTTTATTAAATTTGGATTTTGATCGATTAAATACCAAGCCCCTAAAATAAAAAAAAGATATCTAAAATAAAATAAAGGACCATTGTACAAGATCAAGGAATTGTAGGGATCGCTTGAAAATAAACCATTTATAATAATGTAGGCTACAAAAATTCCAAATATGTATACAAATATATTTTTATAATAATTAAAAAGCTTGTTTTTAAAAGTTAGACATAAAAAATACATAGCGATCATTGACAAAAAAAAGTCAGGCAAAAAAGGGCCCGTAGCTAATGAAAGGGGTAGAAAAATAAACATCAATGAAACTAAATTAAATAAATAAGATCTATTGTTTAAAAATATTTGTTCTTTAAATTGGTGAAAAAGCATTGTCATGGAATGATATTTTTTAAGTCTATAATGCAATCAAATTTATCTAATAAGCTTATATTGTGTGTGGCAAATATAATAGTTAAATTCTCTTGTTTTAATTGGATAATCTCCTCGATAATCTTCTTTGAAGTTTGCTTATCAAGTGAGCTTGTAACCTCATCCAAAAAAATAATTTCTGAGTTTTTGTACAAAGCTCTAGCTAGGCCAATTCTTTGAATCTGACCTCCTGATAAATTTGAACCTGACTCTTGTATCATATGATCAAAACCATTCTCTTTATTGATTATAAATTCGTATATCGAAGCTTTTTTTGCTGCATCAATCAGCCTAGACTTAGAAATATGTTTTTCATCTAGTCCTAAAGCAATATTTTTGGCAAATGAGTCTTGGATTAGAAAAGTTTTTTGAGAGACAATTGATATCTTACTTTGCCAATTTTGATAGTTATCATTATTAATTTCTTGATTATCAACAAGTAATGAACCCTCTTGAGCTTCGATCAAAAACATTAATAAATCCATTAATGTTGATTTGCCAATTCCACTCTCTCCCACAATTCCTACTAATTGATTTTTTTTTATTTCGAAATTAAGATTGGTGAATAGTGGTTTTTCTGAGTTCGGATGTCTGTAAGAGACATTTTTTAATTGGATACAATCATTAAATTCAACATTATTAATAATATTATTTTTTAAATTTCTATTCTTTGACTTTAAATATTCAGATATGGCAAATAAACTCTCGGAATATCCTACAATAGTGGACCAAGTAAAATACATCTGATTTAAAAGTGGAAATAGTCTGGATGAACCTAAGCCTATTATTGCGAGTCCAGCTATAAGGTTGTCAATTCTTACATCAGAAATAAATATTGTGTAATAAGACAGACTAGCGATGAAGCAAATCCCTAATGTTTCTATAATAAATCTAGGTGATTTTGATATAAAATTATTTAAAACTATGGATGTCTTTAAATTTAAAATAGTCTTAGAATATCTATTGATAAAGTAATTTTGATTATTGTTTAAAATAATATCTCTAATTATTCCTAAACTATCCTGAATTTTTGCAATGGCATTATTTTGTTCTTGAGCGATCACAAGACTATTCTTTTTTAGTTGAGGGTTGCTTTTGTATAAAGCAATAATTAACAAAATAGAGAAAAATACAATTACAATAATAGATAATTCGAAACTAAAGATAAGCATACCAAAGACAATTGCAATTGAGAGTATCAAAGCAGTAAATCCCTGAAAAATGCCAAAAATGAGAAGGCTTGTTTCAAATATTTTTTGGGTCAACAGACTTATAATGTCTGCTGAGGGCATCGAAAGAAAATCTTTATATGATCTTTCAAGTGACTTTTTGAAAATCAATATATTTATCTCTGAGCTGATAGACTCAGCATAATTAATTGTAAAATATGTTAATAAAATTCTAAATAAACCTGTTAAAAAAATAATCAGAATAAAAATTGATGTAATTGGCAAAACTATTTCATAAGCCTGAGAAAATTTTAAATAATTATTAAAAAATTGGAAATAGGAACTTTCAAATAAAATATTTGGATTGGATAAGACTGAAATGAAAGGAATGACAGAACTTAATCCTAAAAATTCCAAGAATGAAGAAATTATTGTTAAAATAATAATAAAAAAAAATTTTGTTTTCATTTTAACATTCAAAAGTGAAAAAAGAAATTTTAGATTATTAAATATTTTCATGTTGAGTTTTTTCGAATATAAAAATGACTAAGTTGTAATTTTTATCTAAATTTTTTGAATTTGTGAGGGGTTTCACAATTTTCTTAGAACTATCATAATAAAAGACTTCTGATAAATTTAAATGATTAGAATTTGCTATTGTTAAAACTCGATCATAATCAAATATCCAATTTGCATTGAATTCAACTTTTTCCTCTCCAATTAAAGTAGATAAATATAACTTTCCATTATTTTGTAATAAACCAGATAGTGACTTTAAACCTTGCTCTAATGGTTTGGAGTGAAGTTTATCGCCATATCTGCCTAAACCAAAATGTTCGATTGTGTGAAGGCAACTTAGAGAGTCACAATAATTTTTAGGAATATTGTCATCAAAAATGTCAATTTGATTAAATGATATATTCTGATCATAAATTTCAAGTGGTCTAATATCTAAAACTTCTATGCTACGGAAAGATGCAACAGCTGTAATAAATCCATCAATTCTAGAGCCAATATCAACATGCTTATTGGGATTGGATTGATATATTTTTTGTGAAACAAATAGATCTTGCATAGTATACTCACTAACCACACCTGAGTTTTCTCCAAAATCTTGCAGACAAGGCTTCAGTGCTATTTTTCCAGAAAAATTAGATTTAAATTTAAAATATTGAATAAGATATTTAAATAGATTCATAATTGTATTGAAAAAAGACCTAGGATTAATACCTAATTGTTCTTTAACAAACCAAAGTAAATTATATAACCTTCTATTTTTCTTTATAAATTGCATAAATATAAATATTTCCCAATAAATTAAAAAAATAACCCAACGGAGAAAGTGCTAACGTAATTATTTTATGTTTTTGTGATAGCTGACTTAAAAAAAGTAAATAACTTTTAATTGTAAATAAGTGCTTAAGGATTTTAAAAATATCATTAGTGTTTTTATTTTGTTTAACTGATTCAGATTGCAAATGATTTCTCTTATAAAAGACTGCATTTTTACAACTCTTAAAGTTAAACACATTAAGCAATTGAAATACAAAAGGCATATCAAAATAATTGAAATCGCCAGGATAGTTTTTAAGAAAATGTAAATTTTCTTTTAATGTATCCGTATGATATAAAGACCAAAATAAAATCATTTTTCCTGATAGTGAAGGATAAAAAATAAACTTTATTTTTTTTAGAATTTCCGATCCAAAAAAATTAAATAACTGTTCATTTTGTAATTTATTTATAATCTTTTGATTAGTATCGACGTATTTTACCTTTCCAAAAATTGCATCTTTTTCATTTAATAACGATTTGATTTTCATTAAATAATCTTTTTCAATGTAATCATCATGAGAGAGCCACATAAAATAACTACCTTGAGATAACTCTAAAACTTTTTTAAAATTTTCAACAGGAGATAATGGATTTGGTTGATGATAAACTTTCATTTTCTTATTACTTTGTTTTAAATTATCAATTAACTTAGCTGTATTATCTGTAGAGCAGTTATTAGAAACTATAATTTCAAAATCTTTATATGTTTGGTTGTTAAGACAGTTGTAGGTATATTCAAAAAAATTTTCACCATTAAAAATAGGTATGCCGATACTGATGTGGGGTTTATTTTGCATAATTAATTAATTTTAAAAATCTTGTTAATACAAATAATAAATAAATTATAAATAGGCTGAAAAAACCATAGTTAAACATAAATCGGAATTTTATTATTCGATGCATATTAGAAGAAACATCTATTCTGTGCTTAAAAGTAAATTTAAGAGTGTGATAAACGACTCTCCAAATTTCCCCATAAATTTGGAAAATTTTCTTATTAATTATTTTTCTAAATTTCCAGTTATTGGTTATGACATCAATAAGAGCAAATTGTCCAAGGCACTCTAAGTATGAAAGCTTTGGGTCATAGTGCGCAGGTTTTTGTAAAAATATATCTATAATATTATCTTTTCTTAGGGTTATTTGTTGATTATTAAGCAGTGGCATTAGATAAAAAGAAATATGTGGCATACGTGTAAGTGTCAATTGACCTGCAATACATAAATAATCCTTTAAACTCTTTTTAGAAATGATTGAATTTCCTCCTAGAAAAAAATCTCCAATGTGGATGTTTTTAGGAGCAATTTTAGCAAAATTTGAAATATTCATATTATTTGTAATTTGAGAGGCATATTTATAGACAATGCCGTAACTTTCCTTAAATTCCTGAATATCTTTAAGAAGAATTTCCACAAAACCTCTAATAGGAATTTTCGAGTCACCTATTGGATAAATCCAATCTGAATGAGCAAGTTCAATTGATTTTAAATAATTAAAGTCAGGACCTAAATGGAATTTATTTTGAATATAAGTAATGTTAATACCTTCGAATAATTCTAAAAAAAATGTATTGGGAATAATGGAGTTAGAACAATTATCTAAGATAATAATTTCAACATTCTTAAGATATTTTTCAGCTGCTATATGAGTTAATAACTTTTTAAGATTTTCAACTCTATCATAAGTGGGAATTACTATTGATAAAAATGAAATGTTTTCATTATTTTCTTGATATAAAATTTTATTCAATTTTAAATTGATCAAAATTGGAATATGACCATAATTCTTGCTCACTTCCAACTTTTCCTATGATACTATTTTTTAATGTAAGTCGTTTGATCTTTATTTTTACATTAAATTCTTCACAGCATTCGCTTAAAAAAGATCCAAATCCTGAACTTGATAAATGGTCTTCAACTGAAAAAATATATTTAAAATTTTTTAAAAATGAGGATATGTCTTTTTTGAATTTTTCTCCCCATAAAGGACATGAATAGATATTATAATTTTTTAAATGTTTTTGCTGAGTAAGTTCATGTAGAACTCTGCCTGTTGATATTATCGCAGTTTTAGAGTTACATTTTTGGACCAAATTAAAATTTTTAGTTATTTTTTGTTTTTTTAAATTAATGGATTTTTTTTTTGATAGTCTTAAATATTTTGGACCTTTGTGTCTTACGCAATATTTAAAAGCTGAATCTAGTTCGTCATCATCGCAAGGTGATAATAAGGTAAAATTAGGAAAAAGTTTCATGAGGCCATAATCTTGAATAGCATGGTGAGAATATCCTAGATTTCCATATTCAAGACCTCCCCCTATCGAAACAATGGTCACATTAAAATTGTGATAATCAATGGTATTTCTAATTTGTTCAGCAGCTCTAAATGTTGGAAAATTT
>MDTG01211657.1_pt1 | contig 43605 bp, 42 predicted proteins | sample 811421 | NCBI WGS metagenome assembly MDTG01 (sample SAMN05326645, study PRJNA326480) | marine metagenome | isolation source: seawater | place: Pacific Ocean: South East | collected 2011 | reverse complement strand
ATATCAATTATTGTAAATTGGTCCTCAACAAGAAATTCATACCTTGGAACTAAAATTATTTTTTTATTATAACTTTTTAACCACTCAATAGTTTTATTAAAATTCTTAAAATCTTTTTTATTCCATCTTGTCGAAATTATTATTATATCGGAATTTTCAATTTTATTTTCTAAATTGATTAAATTATTATCATTGCATACCTTGTTATTTAAAAATAAATTTTCAAGACAATAAAACTGTGTATTAATGAATGAAAAATCATACTCTTTAAAAAGTTTTAGATTTCTTTTAAAAATTAAATAAAAATCTGCACCGTAAGAGTTGCCAATTATTAATACTTTTTTTTGATTATTATTAAAATATTTATAATCACCATGATTTGATAGCTCCTTTTTAAATTGATCAAGATAAAATTTATTGTCCCAAATAAAACTTTCATTTAATTTAACATTTTTATTTACTTTTTGAAAATTGGAAAATGATTTATCAGAGTTGATAAATATAAGAAAAAATAAAGTAACTAAAAATAATGATGTAAATGAAAAATAATTAAAATATTTATATAAATATTCTCTCCTCTCTCGAAAAGGTTTTTCAACAAACCTATAACTTAAAAATGAAATAAAAAATACCATCACTATTACGAGAAATTTATTTAAATTGTTTGCTTGTGTAAGATTTAAATATTTTACGAAAATAAAAATTGGATAATGCCAAACATACAAAGAGTATGACATTAGTCCAGGCCACACCATAATTTTATTTGAAAAAAAATGATGAAGAAGTTTATTTTTTTCTATAAACAATATGAAAATTGATGTAGCAGCAACAACAGGCAAGGTTTTAAAAGACGGATGAGCAGTTTCTTCGGAAAAAAATACAAAAGAAGAAATTAATATAAAAAGGCTAAGTAAAATTAAAAATCTTTGAGTATATGGTTTAAGATATTTTTTATTTTCAAATTTAACTAAATAGAAACCAATCAAAAGTTCCCATAATCTGCTAAATATTAAATAAAAGTTTAGATTTCTTTCAAATACTGCAAAAAAATTACTTAAAAAAAAACTAATTAAAATTAAAATAAAAATTAAATCAAAATTTAATTTAAGATTTTTTTTTATGAAAAAATAGGCGATTATTGAAACAATTATATAAAATTGTAATTCAACACTTAAAGACCATGTATGAATAAGTGGTTTTACTAATAAAGTATTTGCACCATACTCATGTCCAGATATGTAAAAATGATAATTAGAAAAAAAAAATAATGATGACACAACTGAATTTATTAATTCTGTCACTGATGTTGGAAATAAATAAACAAATCCAAATATACTTACAACAAAGCACATGACAAAAAGAGCTGGATAAATTCGCCTCAATCTTCTAACGATAAATGATATGACTGAAAAATTTCCTGATCTTGTTTGATTATAAATTAGTTTTCCTATTAAATAACCAGATATAACAAAAAAAATATCTACACCAAGAAAACCTCCAGCAAAGAAATTTAAATCCAAAAAGCTTAGGTCTGCATGATAGAGAATTACAGCAGTTACTGCCAAAAATCTTAGACCGTCAATTTCTGGACGATACTTGATTTTCATAGTAATAAAATTAGTATTTTCTTGTAAACCTGCTGGTATTATCTCCACTAATCATACTGTCGTGGATCCACTTGTAAGTCAATTCAAGACCTTCTCTTAATTTCATTTTAGGCAACCATTTAAGATTTTTAGAAATTTTCTCATTATCACTACTTCTACCCCTAACACCCTTTGGCTTGTCTAATTGGTAATTCTTTTTTACTTTATAATTTGCAATATCCTCGATAATTTCGATCATCTGGTTAATTGAAACTTGTTCATCACTTCCAACATTATACACATCAAATTTATCAGAGTTAAAAACTTTCATAGTTCCTTCAATACAGTCTTTAATATATAGAAATGTTCTAGTTTGTTCACCGTCTCCCCATACATCAATAGTATTTTCATTATTTAGTTTGGCATTAATTATTTTTCTACAAAGAGCAGCAGGAGCTTTTTCTCTTCCTCCATCATAGGTTCCATAAGGACCAAAAATATTATGGTATCTTACAACTCTTGTCTCAAGCCCATGATCCTCGTAAAAATGTCTGCACATTCTTTCGCTAAATAATTTTTCCCAACCATAACCATCTTCAGGATCTGCAGGATATGAATCGCTTTCTTTTAATCCTTCTATAAAAACTTTTGATTGCTTACTAGCGTTATAAACACAAGCACTAGAGGAAAAAAAATATTTTTTAACTTTATTTTTTAATGATGATCTACACATATTGGTATTTATTAAGACCGAAAGCATACACTCTGTCTTGTTATTTTCTATAAATCCCATACCTCCCATATTACATGCCATATTAAAAACATAATCTACATCTTTAGTTACCACATCAGTATTTTCCTTTTCCTTAAGATCGAGACTGTAATTTTTATTTTCTTCATAAAATTGGCACCAATATTCAAAAGGTTTAAAATCAGCACAAATTACATTATGTCCTTCATCCATAAATTTCTTTACTAAATGACCTCCTATAAAGCCACCTGCACCACACACTAATATATTTGACATAAATTATTTCCTAATTATTAGAATTAAATTTGAAACAAAACCTAAAAGTTTATGTTCAATTATGTTAAAATTCTTTATATTCAATTTAGTTAAAAATTCTAGTAATTTTTTTTTTGATACTAAATTAAGATTGTTAATATCTGAATAAAAACTTAATCCAAATATTTTTAATAAAAATCTATGAATAGGTCCTGGTAAGAAATGGATTAAAGGTAATTTTGTATGAAAATCTAAAGGAAAAAACCTATTTGGAGTTTGAATGAAAACAAATTTTTTTGAAACTCTATAACATTCATTTATAAACTGAAGTTGGCTATTGTTATTGCCTACATGCTCTAGTGTAGCATTACTATGAACCACATCAAAATAATCATCAATAAAATTCATTTTTCTACCATCACCTAATTGTGTTTTAATTTGAGGGAACTTATTTTCAATTTCAATAAGTTTTTGATTAGAAAGGCAAGTTATTTTTTCTTTATAAGGATATTTTTGGATAAATATATTTTCATGGTTATTCACAATATCTGTTGTCCCAACATCTAATACATTATATTTTTCAATAACAGTAACTGATTTTGAGAAATAATCGTAAAACATATTTCTATTCTTTTTTAAAACTTTTATGAAAAAACTATTTAAAAAAGGTAACGAAACCCAATAGTTTTTTTTAAAATTATCGTTATTTGTTTTCATATAATTAAATTTATTCTATCAAAATAAATATGATTTTAAGTGTTTTAAAAATTTTTTTTAATTTACTATAAACTTCTTATACCAATTAATTGTTTCCCTTATACCTCTATCGAAAGTATAGGTGGGTTTCCATCTAAAATACTTATTTATCTTCTTACAATCCATGTATTGATAAGGAATTTCGCCTGGTGCTGATTTAGATTTCATCAATTTTATTATTTCTTTAAGCTCTTTCTTTTTATTATTTTGTATCAAAATTTTTTCAATAATTTGTTTGACTGATATCGGTTTATTAGTACCTGCATTAAATATTTCTCCGCTGTACTTTTTACTTAAATATAATTTTTTAGAAAGCAGTAAATATATAGAAATTATATCTTTTACATAAATAAAGTCCCTTATAGCTGATCCATCGCCTCTTGGGATAAACTTTTTTTTCAATAAAATTGTCTGTATTATGTCTGGTATCAACGCAGAAAAGTTAAGTTGTCCAGGACCGTAAATATTTGTAAACCTTGTAATTATAATTGGTAATCTGAATAAATCACCAGAAAAGGACTTACTGATTATATCACAACAAGCTTTTGATATTTCATATGGGTAGTTAGCTTTCAATTTATAATCCTCTTTATATGGTAAATATTTTTTTGGATAGGTTCCATAAACTTTGTCTGAAGAAGCAATAATTACAGACTTAATAAATTTATTATTTTTATTTATTGTGTCTAATAAAGTGTAAGTACCTCTTATATTTGTTTCAAAAGTTGAAAATGGGTTATTATTAGCTTTTCCAACTTCAACCTGCGCAGCTAAGTGAAAACAAATTTCGATTTTATTACTTTTTAGTATTTTATTCAGAAGATTTTTATTTTTAATATCGCCTTTGTAAATAGTAATTTTTTTATTTATATTCTCAAAATAAAGTAGACTTTTTTTTCTTCTTTTGACTAATCCATAAACTTTTGCCTTTTTTCTAATCAATTCTTTAGCTAAATTTGAACCAACAAAACCGTCAATACCAGTTATAAAAACTTTTTTGTTTTTCCAAAAATTAATCATTTAATTTTTAAAATTTTTAATCTGTTGTTTTGCTTCTTCAAGTTCCAAAGCAGTATTAATAGTAATATGATTGCCTTTATGTTTAAAAACTTTGATTTTTTTTGATTTACCCAAATAATGTAATAAATCTTTATAAGTGTTAAAATTATTACAGTATTTTATCAATTGAGATTTCTTAAAAATAAAATATCCTACATTAATCCATAAATTTAAGTTTGGTTTTTCAAGAAAATTTGTAACTAAATTATTTGAGTCAAATTTAACGATACCAAAATTGGTCTTAGTTTCAAAAATTGACATAGTTGGCAATTTATCTAATTTATTATGATAATTAATTAAATTATCTATACTTATATCGACTAAAGTATCTCCGTAACATATCAAAATATATTTTTCTAGGTTAACTATACTTTTTTTAATTCTTTTAATTAAATCAATATTCTGACCTGTGTAAATGCAATTTACATTAGCCTTAAATTTTTCTTTTACGAATTTATTAATTTGATCATGCTTATAACCCGTAAGAACAAATGAATTTTTTATTTCATAATATTTTAGATGACTAAGTATGTATCCTAAAATTTCCTTACCATCTATTTTAATAAGAGGTTTTGGAACTTTATTTGTTAAGGGCTTTAATCTTTCACCTCGGCCACCGCAAAGCACTATTGCAGATAAATTTTTTTTAAAAATATTTTTATTCATACTTGGTAATCAAAATTAAATAAGACTTTTATATAAACTTAAATATTTATCTACGACAATCAGGTTATCAAACTTCTTTTTTGCAACATTCCTACAATTTTGCTTTAATGTATTAAGATTTTTATCATCTAAACACCATTTAATTCCCTCATATAAATCATCAGAACTTTTATACTTTGCTACATACCCATTAATTTTATGATCTATTATTTCCTCTATACCAGTATCACTAAATATAACTGATGGAACGTTACAAGAAGCTGCCTCAAGCGCAACTTGACCAAATGCTTCAATTAAACTTGGCATTACAACTATATCAACTGAAGAATAAATCTCTAAAAGCTTATCTTTATCTCCATATAAATTATAAGCTATTTCAGTGTGAGTTATATTGATATTTTCAATATCTTTAGGGTTTAATTTACCTAGGATCACCAAATGTATGTCATTTAAATTTTTAAATTTTTTAAGAGCTTGAGATAAAAAACTAAAACCTTTTTTATAATCATTTGTACCAGCGGAAGAGGAAAAAAGTATAATTTTTTTATCTCCATTAAAAAAAGTATTTTTAATTTTTATTTTTTTTTTTTGGTCTCCAATAGTCAAAATCTAAAGTACACGGAATTACTTTTATATCATTACTCTTAAATAATATACTTTGAGAAGCAATATTTGCTAACCATCTGCTAATAGCTACTGGTTGAATGTTATTGTCATAATACTTAATTTTTTTTTTTAACAGAATATGATTTAAATTAAATTGATCTTCATTTAATTTTTTTTCATTGTTCCAATAATTTTTTTGTCCATAAAAGGAATAATTTATGTGTTCTAATCCAAGAAAAGGCCACATATCAGTTAAAGTCCAAACTTTTGGTTTTTTAATTTGATTAATTTGAGTTAAAGAGATTGTTTCATTTCCTACCCAGTGTAAATTAATTAAATCAAAACTATCTAAATGAATTTCTTGAAATAAAGGATTGTCAAATAACGAAAAAGAAAAGTCGTTTTTTAATTTTTTTTCATAATACTTTAAAATTAATCTTAAGAGATTTTTTTTAAGGATATATTTTATTTTATTTTTTTTTTTAGAAAAAGTTAAAGTATTTTTATTCTTAAAATTGGATTGACAAATTGCCATCCAAGAGTCTAAATTATTTTTTAAAAAAGCATTGTGTAATCTGGTACAAGCTATTGCTGATCCACCTGCATAATCTGAATAATTAACGTTAAGTAACTTCATTTTTTAAATATAATTTTTAATTCAATTAAATTAATTACAAAGTTCTTTCTAAAAAATCAAATCACTTCATCATTGTTTTATTTAATTATTTAGTATAAACGAGCAATTCAAAAATGAATATCTTTCACAAATCACAAAAATATAAATTTTATTATTTTTTACTTATTTTGATAGTAATATTGGTTATCGAAATATCATTGAATCTAATCTATAAAATTCAAAATAAATCATTTTTATTTGAAAGAGTTGCAACACCTACTTTTGTTGAAGATGATTGGTGTTGTTACAAAACAAAACCAAACCTAAATTATATACACTCTAACCCAGAATTTATAACAGAAATAAATACAGATAATAATGGAAATAGAATTGCTTATGAAAAAGTAAAAATTGATCCTAATAAAAAAAATATTTTAATACTAGGACCGTCAATATCTTTTGGTCAGGGAGTTAACTATGAGGATTCTTATTCATTTAAATTACAGGAAAGTTTTTCTAATTATAATTTTCAAAACGGTTCTATACCTGGTCATCCGCCTGAGTTAAATTTATGTTGGTATTTTAAAAACAATATAAATTATAAGCCAGATATTGTTATTCAGAACATTTACGATAGTCATATGTTAAACATTCCAAATATAAATAATATTGATGAATTGTGTAAATCTATATGTAAAAAAATCGATATTGAAGTTACAAAAGAAGGATACTTAAAAAATAAAGGTAATATTTATCTCAATATTAGGGCAACTTTAAAGAAAAGTTCAATCATTTTTTATACATGGTATTTTTATGAACAATACATTTTTAAAACAAAAAAAGATAAAAAATTTATCAATAAAAGAATTGGAAAAGAATTTTATGGTGACCAGGAACTAAATGAAAAAAAAATAATTAATGAATATAAAAAATATGAAAAACTTTTTGAAAAAATTAACCCAGGTATAAAGGTTTATTTTGTACTCATTCCTACAAGTTTTACTGTATCTGATAGATACGCTCACAGATATAACTTAAGAGCTGGTGATACAGCTGAACATAGAGAAAGATATAAATATTTTTCAAACATTATGGAAAATAACTTTAATACAATTAATGTTTATAAAGCTCTAGAGAAAAAAGATACTAAAAAGCAAACTTATTACAATATTGATGTTCATTTTACAAAATATGGTAATCAAGTAGTTTTTGAAACCCTTAAAGATTATTTTGAAAAAAAAATTAATTAATTTTCTTAATATAGTTATTTAAATATTTTATGAATAAAGTAATAATAATTAATTAGACATTAAGAGTGATGAAAATTTCAGTTGTAATCCCTGTATTTAATGAAGAAAAGTTTATAATTGAAACTTTAAAAAAAGTGAATAATCAAAAGAGATTTTATGATATTGAAATTATTATTATTGATGATTGTTCAACAGATAATACAAATAACATTATCAATGAAAATAAAGAACTTTTTGATCACTTAATTAGAAATGATAAAAACTTAGGTAAGGGCGGTTCCCTAAAAGTTGGCTTTGAGAAAGCTGTGGGTGATATAATCTTAATACAGGATGCAGATTATGAATATGATCCTAATGAATATTCAAAATTACTAAAGCCATTTAAAGAATTTGGTGCAGATATTGTCTTAGGAAGTAGGTTCAAAGGATCGGGAGCTAAAAGAATAATTTATTTTTCACATCAAATTGCAAATAAATTTTTAACCTTTTTATGTAATTTATTCCTAAATAAAAATTTTTCAGATGTAGAAACAGGTTATAAAGTTTTTAAAAAAAATATTTTAAGTAATATAAATTTAGAACAAAACGATTTTGGTATAGAAATAGAGATGATAATGAAATTTTCAAAACTAAATCTTAAAATTTATGAGGTTGGAATTAACTATAATGGAAGAACATATAATGAAGGTAAAAAAATTAATTTTGTTGATGGTATAAAAGCTCTATATCTAATTTTTTTATATTTCATTAAAAAATAATTATAAATGTTTAATAGCCATTTTTTTGTAAATAAGTTTTCTTATCTTGTTTTGTTAATTCCTTTATTTTTAATAACAGGACCTTTTTTACCTGATTTCGCTCTATCAGTAACTTGTATTTTATTTTTATTATTAACCATTAAGGAGAAAAATTATAAAAAATTTAATAATAAATTTGTTAAATTTTTTTTATTATTTTGGTTAACTTTAGTAATCTCTTCTTTATTGTCAGAAAATTTGGTAAGCTCATTAAAATCCTCTTTTTTTTATTTTAGATTCGGTTTATTTGTAATAATTTTAAATTTTTTATTTAAAGAAAATAAATCTTTTGAAAAAAATTTTATAAAAATTGGATTTTTATCAATTTTAATTGTACTGATATCATGCCTAATTGAATTTTTATTAATTAGATATGATTATATTAAAGAAATCTATAGTATATTTATTTCAACTGATGCTTTAAATTTTAAAGTCCAATCAACCAATTTAATTAATACAATAGATAATCGTGTTTCAGGAATATTTGGATCAGAAGGTGTAGCTGGCAGTTATATTCTGAGATTGTCCCCCTTTTTTTTTATTTTCTATTTAACTAATATTTATAGATCAGAAAAAAAACCCTCTGTGAAAAAAATATTTTTTTTTAATTTAATATTTGTGCTCATAAGTTTAACTATTTTATTTTCTGGAGAAAGAGCAGCGTTTTTCTTGTTTTGTTTTAGTATTATTCTCCATTTTTTAATTATAAAAAGATTGAGAGAATATTTAAAATATAGTTTATATAGTTCTTTAATCCTCATTATTGTATTTATCAATTTTGATCCTGTAGTTGGTGCTAGAATAATTTCTCAGACAAAATATCAACTTACTCACTTTCATGATCTAACTAAGAAAGAAATCAAAAATGATAGTTTAAAAAGCGATAAATTATTTATTATATCAGAAACTCATCAAGGACATATGGTTGCGGCATGGAAAATATTTAAAGAAAATAAATTTTTTGGTGCAGGATCTAAAGGCTATAGATATGAGTGTTATAATACAGAAAAGTTTGTTAAAGACAAAAATATAAGTTGTTCAACTCATCCTCATAATACTCTAATGCAGTTTTTAAGTGAAACTGGAATATTGGGAACACTTTTTTACCTTATATTACTTTTTATTATTTTATTTGAAGTTATTAAGAAAATTTTTCAAGTAAACTTTAAAAAAAATTTAAAAACCTCTGTCGATTTTGATGTTAGAAATTGTGGACTAATATGTATATTAATTAACATTTGGCCTTTAACTACATCTGGCAGTTTTTTTAATAATTGGTTATCTATCGTTTACTTTTTACCAGTAATTTTTTATTTAAAAAACAACAAATTTTTAGAGGATGCTTAAAATTATTAAATTAATATTGTTGTCACTTTTATTATTATTTTTTATATTATTTTTGTCAGAATTTTACTTACGATTTATAGGATTTGGAAATCCTGTTATTTATAAAAAATCTCTTAATTTTGGTTACTTGCCTAAAGAAAATCAAAAAGTAAAGCGTTTTAAAAATTCAACAGTCACTATTAATAATCAAAACTTTAGAACATCAGATAAAAATAGTCATAAAAGAAAAATAATTTTTTTAGGAGATAGTGTTACATATGGTGGAAGTTATATAGATGATAAAGAATTATTTTCATCAAAAGTTTGTAAAAAAATAAATATAGTAAAAGTTAAAAAATATTCGTGTTTAAATGGAGGAGTAAACGCTTACGGTTTTGAAAATATATACAGTAGACTAGAATATTTAAAATTTAATCAAAATGATATTGTAATTGTAACCTTTATATTAGGTAATTTTTACAGAAACTTTATTCAAATTGAGTCTCTTCCTTATTTTACAAAAAGACATCAACACATATTTAAAGCAAATATTGAATTTTTTTCATTTCTTATAGATAAACTAAGATCGTTTCTCAGATATGAAGGTAATAAGTTTTTTGTCTCTAAAGATGGTGATAATTCAGATTTAAAACTAAAAATTCATAAAGATATAAAAAAATTAAAGTCATTAACTCGAAACAATCAAAATATAATAATTTTATTTTCGCCATCTAAAAATTTCTACAAAAAAACAGGGTCGTACAATTTAGAAAGTTATCTTTTTCAAAATTACATTAATAATATAAATTATTATTCAATAGATCGTATGATTAATCAAAAATTAATTGATGAAATCTATTATGACAATATACATCTGAATGAATTTGGTCATGAAGTCTATTCAAAAATTATTTCAAAAATTATTTTAAATAAAATAAATGATCGCTAAATGTTTTTTTTTAGATAGAGATGGCGTATTAATAAAAGATAGGAGAAATATATTTAAAACAAATGATATATTTTTTTTTCCGGGTGTATCTGGTGCCTTACAAGAGATTAAAAAAAAAAAATATTTAATTATTATTATTACTAATCAATCAGTTGTTGGAAGAGGTATTTTGTCAGAAAATGGTTTTAAAAAGTTTACAAATAGTTTTAATAAAGTTTTAATAAAAAAAACTAAAATTAATTTAATTGACGACTTGTTTTTTTGTCCTCACCATCCCAAAAAAGGAATAGGGAAATATAAAATTAAATGTAAATGCAGGAAACCAGGTAATAAAATGTTAGAAGATGCAATAAAAAAATGGAAAATAGATAGAAGTTTATCTGTAATGATAGGAGATAAATTATCAGATTATTTGGCTGCAAAAAAATCTAAAGTAAAATTTTATTATAAAAATAATTCTAATTTTAAAAAACAAATAATTAAAATTTTAAATGAATAAAATTATAAAAATATTTTTCTTTAATATAATATTTTTTTTATTAATATTCCTAAGTGTAGAGCTATATCTTAAATATTTTAAAAAAAATCATTTGGAATATGACAAAATTTTAGGATGGAAACTTAAAAAAAACCTAAATTTAATTAAAGAAGAAACCGATTTTTATAACAAAAAATATAAAGTTGAATTTAATACTGATGAAAATGGTTTTATTTCACACGGAAATACATCAAAAAATGAAATTGTAGTTATTGGTGATTCTTTCTCTACAGATCCATACGTAAGTAGTAGTAAAATGTGGCATGCTATTCTCGCAAATAATTTTAAAGTGAACAAAAATATTAATATTAATATTAAAGTGTTAGGTGCTGGAGGATATGGGACCTTACAACAATATATTTTGCTTCAGGAAAATAAAAATAAGCTTAATCCAAAAATTATTATAATGCAATTTTGCTCAAATGATTTTGAAAATAATTATTTACATTTAGAAAAATTAAAAGGATCTATAAATCAATATTCTAGAAGACCTTTTATAAAAAATGGAGATATAATTTATGCTGAAGATTTTTTTTCAAGAATACTTAGATTAAAATATTTTGGTGAGTCTAGAATTATAAATAAAATAATTTTTTTAATTTTTAATAAAGAATATAATAAAAAAATTTCAGAAGAACATTTTAAAAATTCGGAAATTATTACTATGGAACTTTTGAAAAAAATTAGAAAAATTTTTCCAAATAAAGATTATTATATTTTTAACTGTAATTTAGAAAAAATAGATTTAGATTTTTATGCAAAAGAAGCAAATTATAAATTATTAAATAATATAAAAAAAAAATTTAAAGAAAGCAAAAAATGATAGCCAAAAAATTTATTTTAGAGACGGTGGTCATTACAATGAATTAGGTAATAAGATTATTGGTGATTCAGTTTACGAGGACTTAAAAAAACTTAATATTTTTATTAATTTAAAATAATTACTTTTTTATATCCAAATGATAAATTTTTAATTTGTGCGTCCTTCTCATTAAAATAACAATTAATATAATTCCAACAATAGTTCCAAGTAAAATCTGCTTTTATGCCGTTTTCATCTCTTTTAACAACAGGTTTATATCCAAAGTGATCTCTTTTAATAATAATTGAATTATTAATTAAAATTTTATTGTAGTTTATCAGGGAAAATTTTTTATTTGCTTTCAAAATTTCTATACAATTTAGTGAAAATATAAAAACAAAATTAAAAATTATAATTAATTTAAAAAAATATTTTAATTTTTTAATTATAAAATTTGATTTCAAATTTAATATTGAAAATAAAAAGATCGATGGTAATAATGCAAATATCCAAAAGCCTAGTCTTGGGTCAGGACTATTTAAAAACCATAATACAAAACTAAATAGGATAAAATATAATACTAATTGATTGTATAAATTGAATTTAAAATCAATTTTTGTATATTTTTTTATTATAGAAACACATAATAAAATTGATACAATTGCAGTTGCTATCAATCTAATTATCTCCTTAAAAATTTTAGTATCTCGAATTAAATAATCACCCGTCGAAGAAGCTATAGAAGAAATATTTGAAAAACCTCTCAAACTATTAAATTCAATAAAAGATATTAAAACCAAAACAGATGAAACAACAATTGAATTATTTATAAAATCACTACTTTTTTTGTTAATCCACGCAAAAATCAATGTTATCAAGCAAGCTAAAACTAAAAAAAATTTTAAGTTATATATGTTTATATATATAAAATTTAAAATAGTTGAATAATGTTCTTTATATTTTGAGATTAGAATAAGATCATTCAGTAAATTTTGCTGATTGTGCCAACTTACATCAAAACAGACCTGAGTGACAGGATAAATCAAACATCCACTTAGAATAAAATTTTTTAAAAACCAAATAAATATTATTAAAAAACTAAAAAAAGAAAAAAACTTAAAATTTTTTTTCAATAAATAATTTTTCTTATTTTTAATTATATCCGATGTTAAAATAAAAAATAAAATTAAAAATATTATACCTGTAGCTTTGGATAAAAGCGTAAAAGTTAAAAGAATAAAAAATATGAAATAATCTTGTATTAAATTTTTTTCATTTATCCTAAGATTTAAAATTTTTATTAATTGTAAAGTTAATAAAATAGAAAGAATTCCAAAGGATAAATCTACAGATCCATAATCAAAAATTACATATCTTTGCCAAATTGGAAATAAAATTATAATCGGAATAAGACAAATAATAAAAATACTTTTCTTGACTTTTTTTAATAATTCATAAAAAAATCCAAAAAAAATTATTAAAAAACAAGATTGTAGAAATGCATTAATTGTAAAAAAATTATTTATCCAAAACATTGATGATAAATAATCATATGCAGATGTTAAGGCATATCTTGTATGCAAATTAGATAATCCAAAAGTAATTTTGTAGTTTTTAATCCATGTTTGAAAAGGTACATGATATAAACCTGCGTCATGTCCAATCTCAACATTCAATACAAATGGAATAAATAAAAAACTTGATCCAACTAATATAAAAATGTTCTTTTTATCTATATTTGAAATTTTAAGTGATAAAATAGTCCAAATTATAAGTATAGAAAAGACAATATAAATAAATTCGTTTTTAATAGGAATAAAGAAATTAAAAAAAAAAGAAATTAAAGTAATTAAAAATAATGAAAGTAAAAAATTTGAAAAAATCGAATTTGTTTTAAATTTAAAAATCAAGTTTAATTTTGAAGAAATTTTTTTTCCCAAAAAATAAATAAAAATAAATAAAGCAGATTGATAAAAAAAAATAGTAATCAACTTTTTTTTAAGAATTTAATTGTTGAAATATAAAAAATAATACTCATAGCAAATAAGATTAAATTTGGATAAATAAGAAATGCAATTGCAAAGATAAAACTAGTGACATTTGTTAATAAAGAAATTTTTAAAAAACTAATTTTGGCAAATTTATTCTGTAATAAGTGATGTATATGCTGTCTATCTGGCATTAATGGATTTTTTTTATTTATTCCTCTAATTAAAAATAATCTTATTAATTCTAATCCAGGTAATATCATTATCATAAAAATTTCGTCACATAAAAATAATCTATCTGAGTTATAAGACTTTATAAAAATAATTGAGATAATATAAGAAATCAAATAGGTGCCACTATCACCTAAAAACGTTTTTCCTTTATAATTCAAAAATAAATATGAGAGCATAGACAAAATGATAATAATCAAATCGTAATTAAATCCAATTTTTATTAAAAATAAAATCAAAACAACTACTGTATAAATTCCGGCTTGTAGATTTACCCCATCAAGCATATTAAATGCGTTTGAAAAAATCATTAAACATAAGTAAGTAAAAAGAAATGAATATGGACCTAAATTTATATTAAATGATGTCGTTTTAAATTCTAAATTTGTTAATATTAAACTTTTATCAAAGTAGAGAATTATAAAATAAATAAAAGATAAAATTATAAATTTTAAATTACCACTTAAATTTTTTTTATCATCATAAATACCAACTAAGAAAATTAATATTGGTCCTATTATCCAAGTAAAATTACTATTCTCATAAGCTAAATTAATTATAAATTGATTGCTTTCTGAAAAAAATATCATCAACAAAACAAATAAGTAATTTATAAAAACAATTAAACCCCCTACTAAAAGCATTGGTTTTTTATGGAATTTCCTATTTTTATCAGGATAGTCATAAATATTAATATTTTTGAATATTAAATCAAACTTGCTGATGATTAAAATATTTAAACATATTATGATAAAGACAAATGTCATTTTTTATATTTATAAAAACTGATAATCATATTTATAAGGCAAATGATCAACAATTTTAATTTTTTTAACTTACAGCTATTTGGCAATAACCAAAATTTAAGATCATATTTAGTATTTGCATATTTTTTGCTTTTTTTTTCAGTGGGAGAAAATATAGTTAATATTAAATTTAATCAAAATATATTAGAACTTAAAAATACTTTTTATATCAGAGCAATTGCTCCTTATTTAATTTTAATAATTAACTTTATATTGATTGTAAGGCTTAAAGTGATCAACGTATTTACATCAAATCGTGTTCTAATTTTTTTTTACTTAATTTTTTTATTTCAATCATTAGGGTTACTTTTTAGTGAAAATAGAGAATATTTAGCTCTTGTTCATTTTTTGGTTGGTACTCTTGCTACACTTACTCTATTTAATATAATTTTATGGTTTAATGAAAATAAATTAATTTCTCAATTATTATCTATCACAATATTTTTTTTTGTATTAATTGTAATTATCTTCATATATCAAAATCCAAATATCTCATATGGTGGTGGATCAATTGTTTTTTTTGGTAAGGAAATTTATTATTTAAATAGTAACGGGTTTTCAAGGTATTTGCTTTTTATCTATATATTTATTTTTTCAAAAACTTTAATTGAAACCAAAATTTACAATTTAAAATATTTATTAATATTAATTTTTATTTCATCTTTAATCATAGCCTACGAAGGTAGAGTAAATATATTATCTTTATTAACTATAAACTTATTTATTTTTTTTAATAAATTGGAGATAAAAGATAAATTAAAATTTTTTATATTAATAATAATTATACCTATTTTTTTTTCAAATATTGTTAAAAATTTTCAAACTTATCAGAAGGAATTTCAAAAATATGGTGTTAAAGAACTTAAAAAATATGATGTTTACAGTCAAATGGAAAATTTTATTTTAGAAATTAATACTTCAACAAACAGGCTTAAAAATGTTGACGACAAAGTTGTCCCAATAGAAAATTATTTTGAACATATTACTAGTTCGGCTGATAACTTTACAACTGGTAGGATTAATAAATGGATAGAAATAATTAAACACAAGCAAAAACCAAAAAACTATATTTTTGGAAATGGCCCAGAATTTGATAGATTTATTTTACAAAAAAGGCAATTACAAAAATTTGGTAACGACTCTGCAAGCGCAATTTTATATTTATATCTTTGCGGTGGTCTTATAAGTTTATTTTTCCTTTTAATTTTCGGAATTTATCAATTTTATTTATTTTATTTTGCTATATTGAAAATAAAAAAGACTGATGATGTGTATTTTCTAATTAGTCTAAAGTTGTTTATATTCCTAGCTATAAGATCTTTTTTTGAAAATAGTTTTGCATATTGGGGTATAGATCAAATATTATTTATTTTGACAGCTATTTATTGGAATTCTTATGTAACAAAAAAACTGTCTTAATAAATAATATCTGTAAGTTTTTTAGTTTTTTTTAATGGTAAATAATTTTTTTTTGAAAAATCAATTAAATAATAATATTTAAAACATTTTGAAATATATTTTTTTTGCTGACTATGAAAAATTACTGCTACATTAGATAATATTGCATCTTGCACAAAGAATGAAAAAGGGTTTTCCAATGAAGAAATTGTAAAAATTGATCGATCCAAAATTTTAGTAAGCTTACTTTGATTAACATGCCCAACACATACCTTTTCAAAACCTACCAACTTATCTCCTACAATTCTTATTTTTTTACCAGATTTAATTAATTTTTTTAAAAAACTTATTTCATATTTTGAATATTTGTTTGGATGATTTCTATAATAAAAAACTAAATAAATTTCTTTTTTAATTTTCTTTCTTCTTTTTTTGTAACGAAAATATTGTAATTGATAAAGTTTTTCACTACCTTCTATACTGTGGTTAATTAAGTTTGTTGAGAAAATTAAATTTTTATATTTGATCCTTAAAATTAATTTTGAGATAAAGTTAAAATTTTTTACTACTATAAAACGATATAAATTTTTAAAACTAATATGATTGAAAAAATCTGAACCTGTGATTGGACCTAGAATAGTTTTTCTTGGCATAAAAAGTAATAATAAAAAATTCCAAATAGGTAAATAATTTATATAAACTGTTTTTTTTTTTAAAAATATAATGATTAATAATAATTTTAAACAAACCTAAGAATGGAGTACAATATTTATAATAGAAATTTGATTCATATTTAGCTGATTTATTAATTTTATTTATAGTCTTTTCTGTATAAAAGAAAAATGGAGTTTCAATTATATAACTTCTTAATTTTTCTTTTTTTAATAAATTTTTTAAAAATAAGTGTGATAATTTTCCTTCACCAGAAAAATTGTTCAATTCACATGACCAGATATATGTTTGATATTTATTATTTTTCAATTTTAAGATTAAATTTAGTTAAATATATTAATTTATAATATTGTTCTCTTTTCATCAGATTAAATAGAATTATCTTAATGAATTCTTTTATACCTGAAAAAAAATTATAGTTGAACAAATTAGAAACTGAATAAAAAGTAGGGTAAGATGATTGTCCACTTAAATAATACATTGATGAAATAAAATTAATTTTTTTTGTTAAAGTTTTTTTTCTTAAAGATTTCATCCAATCTCCATCAGCATTGATTAAGTTTTTTTCGTCAAAATATTTTGTTTTTTCATTTTTAATATTTGGGTAAACAAAACTTGGATGAGGAGAGTAATTAAGATTATTAAAATATTTTTTTTTTGGATAAAAAAACATTTTTTTATATTTAAGAACTGTTTTAAAAATTAATATTTTTTTCTGTTTTTTTTTTAAATGTGAATTTATTTTTTTTATAGCAAATTTTGAATAAAATGTATCTCCACCATTTAAAAATAAAATATTGTGTTTAATTGTTTTTTTAATCCCAATGTTCATGGCATTCCATAAGGATTTATCTTTACCAATAATAAATTTTCTATATTTTTTTTTAAATTTCTTGATGTCTAAATTATTTAATTTTTTTATGATTACTAAATTAAGTTTAGGTTTTTTTACCTGAGTATCAATTGAATTAAGTGTTCTAATTAATTCATTAGGTTCACCTGCATGTATAGTTATAACGGTTAATTCATTTTTCATTTAAAATTTTTTTGTAAAAATTTATATGCATTTTTGAAATATTTTCATTTGAGAATTTACTTTTAAGCTTTTTAATTTCTTTTTTTGTAATATTTATTTTTTTTTTATATAAAATGCTCAATATTTTGTTTGCCACCAATTCATGGTTATTGTTAGGAACCAAATATCCTGTTTTATTATTCATAATAATGTCATCCATCCCAGTATGTTTAAATGCAACAGTCGGAACTCCACAACATTGTGCTTCCAATATTATCTGACCAAAACTTTCAAATCTTGAAGTTGAAACAACTATATCAGCAGAATTGTATAATGTTCGAAGTTTTAAATCGTCTCTAACAAATCCGATATTTTTATAATCACAATTTAGCTTATTTAATACATTTTTTCTATTTGATCCAAAAAAGACTATCTTAATATCTTCTAATTTTAATTTTTTAATTATTTGTAGAAAGATGTCTAATCCTTTTACAAAATCATCATTTTTACTTGGCATGTTATATAAAATAATTTTTTTTTTCTTACTAAAATTAAATTTTTTTTTGCAATTAAGTTTATTTAATCTTTTCCAAAAATTTATATCAATGGTATTGGGAATTATTTTAAAAAACTTTCTTTTTGATATTTCAGAACTAGCTATTTTTTTTGAAATAAATTTTGATGGACAAATTAAAGATAGATCTTTTTTAAAAAAATTTTTTTTTTTACTATAAAAATAATTATCAAATTTAGATATTTTCTTAAAATCTAACTTTGTTTTAAGAGATATGTGTCTTGTGGGTAGTACAGGCCACAAATCATGAAGTGTCCATACTATTTTTTTATTTATTTTACTTAAATCATCAATAGATATCATTTCTGAATTAACCCAATGGAGGTGAACTAAATCATAATTTGATTTATTAATATAATTTACTAGCTTGCTATTATTAAAAAAATTATATGATCTATAAAAATTTATTTTATTTAAATTATGAATTCTATTGACAACATAAGATAGTGATCTTGTAAATAAATTTAAAAAATTATTTTTTTTTAATACAATAATTGATTTATTTTTTATTTTATTTTTTTGTTTAAATAAGAGTAAATTTGATTTTATTTTTTTTTTAATAACGCCTGATGAAGTCTCAAAGTTGCTCTTGATGCTCCACCAAGCCCATCATCATAATTAATATGAAGAATTTTCATTAATATTATTTTATTAATTTTTTTTAAGAATACACATTTGATTTAAATTTATGCATTCAACAAATTAAGTTTTTTATCTTGAATCTTATAAACTTTGTCACAAAACTCTAATGTTTTTAAATTATGTGAAATAAATACTATTGTTTTTCTTCCTTTTAGATTGCTCAATAATTCCATAATTTCATTCTCTGTACTATTATCTAAAGAACTCGTTGCCTCATCTAGGACTAATAATTCTGGATCTCTATATAGAGCTCTAGCAATTCCAAGCCTTTGCTTTTGCCCTCCAGAAATTCTGACACCATCCTCACCTACAAATTTTTTTGTTTCATTTAAAAAGTTTTCAAGTTGAACATCTTTTAAAACTTTTTTAATTTTTTCTGTATTACTTTTTTCACCTAACAAGATATTTTCCTCAATACTTTCATCTAATAAATTTATTTTTTGTGGAACATATCCAATATTTTTCTGCCAAGTTTCAATATTATTCTCTATGCTAATTCCATCAATTTCAACTTTTCCATTATCGCATGAGAGTAATCCTAATAAAATATTAACTAATGTGCTTTTTCCTTCACCACTCCCACCCGTAATTGCTATCATTTCACCTTTATTAATTTTCAAATTGAGATTGTCAAAAATAATATTTTCTGCGTTATATGAAAAATCTAAGTTACTTATTTTTATATGTTTTTCAAAACTCATTTTATTATTATTTTGTTGAAAATTTTTATTAGTGTCATGAATGCTCTCGAATTCAAAAATTATTTTATCTAAAGCTGGTTTTGCAAATCTTATTCTTTGAATGGAAATTAAAATTTTATTTGCGGATGGTAATATTTTATATGAGGCTAAGCAAAATGTTGCTATTGGTGGTATTATATCCTTACCTTCATAATTTAAGCTTATCAATATTATAATAAAGACTATTAAACAACTAAATCCAATTAATTCAATAATAGGTTTTGGTAATTCAAGGAATGTAAAATATTTAGAAAGTACTTTTCTATTTGAATTATTTATGTTGTTAAATAAATCACTAAAATATTTTTGTCTTCCAAATACGATTGTCTCTTTGATTGCATTGAGCGATTGTTGAACAATTTGAACTCTAATTTTTTCATTAATCACTCTAATATTTCCCCAAGATTTTATTTTTTTACTTATTATTTTTAAAAAAATAAAACCTACAGCGCCTATTACTAATGCAAGAATTACAGTTCTAAGATCTAATAAGAACAAGACTGTAATTATAAAAATAATCATAATCATTTCAGATATTAGTAAAACCACAGGTATTAAAAAATTGTAAATCACGTCGGGTGTATGAATGGTAAGATTGGAAATTAAATTTGAAGAATTTTTATTTAAAAAAAAATAAAATGGTTTACTTAAATAATTATTAAATAATTTTCTTGAAAGAACATGCATTATATCAAAAACTATTTGATTTTGCTTTGTATAAAAATAAATTTGGAAAATAAATTTAATTAAAAAAACAAACAAAAGAAGTAGAATTGAGAGATGTAGAATTTCGTCGTTAGATATATTATTAAATAAATCTATATTAATATAATTTCTAAAAATATTTATCGAATTTTCATTAACTAAAAAAGTTACAACTGGCAAAACTAAACCAATACTAATTACCTCAAATATAGATAGTGTTAAAATTATAAAAAGTAAAAAATAAAATCTTGAAAAATTTTTTTTATCAATGATTAGTAAAAGATTTTTTAATGATTCAAACATTATTTTTTATACGCAGGTCCAATTTTTATGTGAGGTTTTTTTTTAATATTTCTGAAAATATTTATTACTTTCATAGTAGTTAAATGTAAATTTAATTTTATAATTTTTATTATTAAAATTATTTTTTGAAATAATTTCAAATTAGAATTTAAAATAAATGTATAAATAAAATATTTAGAAAACTCTAATAACGGTAAAAGTTTTTCAGCAAAATTATTTTCTTCACTTTTCATAAATTCAGGGGCTGAACTTATTCCACCTCTTCCTAAAACAATTAAACTTTTATTGGATCGGAGAAATTTTCCATGCTTAATTCCATTGCACATTATTTTCCAATCATGTCCAAGAAATTTTTTTTCTAGTTGTGGACACTCTTTCATAACTTGTTTTCTATAAAGAGCGTAATTCATTGCAGTAGCATTAAATGAATTAGAGAGAAATTTACTTAATCTATTAAAAAGATTGCCATCTAATTCAAATGAAATTTTGTCTTTAATTGGATCCTGATCTTCCCACACATGAGATCCTGCTGAACAAGCACAGTCTGGATTCTTCATAAGATTTTTAAGATTTTCTTCCAAGTAATTTTCCGAAATATAGTCATCACCAGCAAGATAAATAAAATAATCAAATTTTGAACTTTTTAAAAGAAAATCTAAATTTTTCACGACACCAATATTTATATTTTGTGAATACAGTTTAATTCTACTATCTTGTGAAACAAATTTCTGGCATAAGTTGTAAGTATTATCAGTAGAGCAATCATCTGATATTATTAATTCAAAATTTTTATGTGATTGATTTAGAATACTTTCTATCATTCGTGAGATTAGTTTTTCCTCATTATAAACTCCAAGGCCTATAGAAATTTTTATTTCTGATAAATTTTTATACATTAAGCTTTATTTGTTGATTAACATTAATACAACTTTAATTACGAAAGTTAATAAAATTGTTTTATTTTAAAATTTTTGTCCTATAAATTAATGAAATATCGATATGGTTAAATCTTTAAAAAAAGTTTTTAAAAATAGTATATTAAAAAAAAAACCCATTCTAGCATTTAATATTCAAAATTTTGATCAATTAGATGCTTTAGCTATTTCTTCGAAAATTAATAATATTAATGTGATTGCTCAATTTTCAGTTAAGTATTTTGATAAATTAATAAACAAAGAAAGTTTTTCTTATATTAAAAAAAAATACAAAAAATATAAAATTTTTTTTTTTTTAGATCACTGCAATAATAAAAATAAAATTATTAAAGCTATTAAATTAAGATTTGATGGCATCATGTACGATGGATCAAGTTTAAAGCTGATCGATAATATTAAAAATTCAAATGAAATATTTAGAAAAATAAAAAATAAAAATATAGTCTTGGAAACGGAAATAGGCATTATTCACAATCAAAAAGACTACGGTATAAAATCAAAATACAGCCCATTAACATATCCAGATTTAAAAATGTTCATAAAAAAAACAAAATTTCATATAATTGCGATAGCAGCAGGAAATAGCCATGGATTAAATAAATCTAATATAGATTTAGAAATATATAAATATGCTATTAAAATTGATAAAAAAATTAAATTAGTTTTCCATGGTGCATCAGGCAATAGTATAAATTATATAAAAAAAATTTCTAAATTAAATTTGGTTAAAATTAATTACTCATCTATCCTAAAAAAGGAAATGAGTAAGTTATTTTCGAGTTATAACAAAAAATTCAAATTATTTGACCAAATCCAATTTGAAAATTTCATAAAGGAAAATTTAATTAAATTTTTTTCTAATCTATTAAAAAGTTATAAATAAATGTACTTAGTAATTAATTTGGGACTAAAATCAATTAGAGGAATAATTTTTAATGATAATGGTAAAAACCTTTACAGCAAAAGTTTTAATGTAAAAACCTATATTAAAAACAGTTATGTAGAACAAGATCCAAATGAATATAAAATTTATTTAGAAAAAATTATAAAAGATTTAAATCAAAAAAAATTTATAAAAAAAATTCGATATATATCTACAACAACAAGTGCATCCTGTTTGTTGTTAATGAGTAAAAAAGGTAATTTATTATCCAAAACTTTAATGGTATTAGATAGTCGAACAAAAGGATACGCAAAGAAACTAAATAATAAAATTAATAAAAATAATTTTGATATTGATGACCAAGCTTTAAAAATTTTATGGTTTCAAAAAAACTCATTGTATAAGAATAGATCAAAATATGTTCTAAACTCTGGGGATTATTTAAACTATTTATTTACAAAGAAAATTATTACTGACAGGCTAAATTATAAAAAAATTTATAATAGTAAATATAAAATTATAGAAAAATTAAGCAAAACTAAATTATCAAAAAATATTTTATTTCCTAAACCTCTAGAAATAGGATCAATACTCGAAATAGATAAATTCCTAATAAAAAAATACAATTTTAATAAAAATACAAAATTTATTTTAACTACTTACGATGCAATATGCGCTACTATTGGCTCAACAAATTCAGCTATTCCATTTCACAATATTTCTGAAGTTTCTGGTACAGTTACATCGGTAAGATTAATTACTAATAAGCTTCCTAAAATTAAAAATAAAAAACTCAAAATTTCTCCAATTCCTTTTTTAAATATTTATATAGTTGGAACATCAAATAACCTAGGTGGTGGAATGATTGGCTGGATTAAAGATTTTTTTTTAAACAAAATAAATTTTAAAACAATTGAAATATATTTTAAAAAAGCACAAAACAGTTTTATTATTTTACCCTTTATTTTTGGTGACAGATATCTTGGAATTGATCCAAGTAACGGAGCATCTTTATTTGGAATAAAAAGAAACACTACAATACATGACTTTATTAGATCCTGTATTCTTTCGATGGGTTTCATGTCACAAAGATATATTGATGACTTGAGTTCAGAAGGATTTAAAATTAAATCTATAACTTTAAGTGGGGGTTTGTCCAGATTGTCGTTTATTAATAAAATTAAAGCATATATTTTTAAAAAAAATACCTACGTTTGTAAAGAATTTGAAAGTACGTCATATGGATGTTTCCTTCTAATGAAAGCAAAAATTAAAAATGTTGAATTTAAAGAATTAATTAAAATAATTTATAAAAAAAAAATAATAATTAAAGATAAAAAAAATTTTGATTATGAATATCAAATTTTTAAAAACACTTTAAAAAATTTTATAAAAAGTAAAAACAAGATTAACAAAAATCAAAATAATAATCTCGAGGTATATTTATAATGTTAATTATTAATAAAATTTTAAATTTTCAAGAGAAATTTAAGCTAAAAAAAAAAAATATTATAATTGTATCAAGTGTTTCAGTAATAAAAAAAAATATTATAAAAAAATTTATAAAATCTATTTCAAACAATAATCGTTTAAGTTTTTATTCAAATGTTAGGCCCGGTGCATATTTAAAAGATTTAAAGAAATTATTGAAATATAAAACCCCAGATATCATTATTGCTATTGGTGGCGGCTCAGTAATTGACATTTCAAAAGCATTTTCTTGTTTAAAATTAAACACTGAAAAAGAATTAGAATTAAAAAAAATTAATAAAATAAAATTAATTGTAATACCAACAATATCAGGCTCTGGTGCAGAAAGCTCTAAAGGAGCAATTTTAAAAACAGAAAGTAACAAGAAAATTGCTTTTCGGTCAACGCATTTAATACCTGATCATGTAATTTTGGATTTAGCACTTTTACAAACTGCGCCAAAAAAATTAAGATGTGAATGTTTATTTGATTGTCTTTCTCATGCAATAGAAACGTACTTATCCAAAAAGAGTTTGAATAAAACAAAAAAAACTTCCGTAAAATGTATAAAAGATTTATTGAAGATTAATTACAAAAATATAGATCATATTAAAAATCAAAAAATTATTTCAATCAATTCCTATAAAATGGGCATAAACTTAGTAAAAAGTACAACGTGTTTACCTCACAGAATTCAATATTCATTATCAAAACACACAAATATGACACACGCTCAATCAATTATAGCTTTGTACAAAGGTTGGCTTGAAATTGTTTCTAAAACAGAAAAATTTAAGCAATTAGAAAAAAAGGTAATCTTAAATAAAAATTTGAAAGATAAAATTAAAAAATTAAAAAAAAATTTGCACCTCAAACATAACTTAAAAAAATTAAAATTAGACAAGAAAAAAATAAACCTAATTACAAACAATACTAAGGGGACATTAAGCTTAGATCCTTGTTTTCAATCAAAAAAAACGATAAAAAAAATTATAGAGTTATCATTATGATGGGAGTTGTAATGGCTGCTGGTAAAGGATCTAGGATCTCAAAAGTGACCAATAATAAACCAAAATCTTTTCTTGAATTAAAAAAAAAATTTACAATTATTGACTATCAAATTGATATTTTAAGAAAATTAAAAATTAAAAAAATTTTAATTATTGTTGGTTATAAAAAAAATCTTTTTAGAAAAAAGTTTAATAACGAAAAAGACATTAAATTAATTTTCAATAAAAATTGGAAATATGATAATGTGCTTTCATCATTTTCAACAGCTTTACCAAATATAAAAGATAGTTTTATATTTCTTCATGCAGATTCTTTAACAGATTTAGAAGTATATTATAAATTAAAAAAAAATAATGAAATATGCTTAGCGTACAAGAAAAAAAAATGTGGATACGAGGAAATGAAAATTTTTAAAAAACTTAAAAAAATTTATCTATCAAAAAAAATGATAAATAAAGAATACCTTGGAGAATTTATGGGTATAGCTCATATCCCAAAAAAATGTATCGGAAAGTTAAAATTAGGAATTAACATATTAAAAAAACATAAAAATTTTAATAATTATTATTTTGAGGAATTGATTAATTATATTAGTCGCGAAACTAGATTTGTATTAAAAATATTAGATATTAAAAACCACAACTATCAAGAAATAGATTTCTATAGTGACTATTTAAAAGCGCTAAAAATTTTTAATAAATGATCTTAAAAAGATTTTTTAATAATACAAATATTCTTCTTAAAGAGAAATTTGACTTGATTATATTTTCAGAAGGGGAACACTATCAGAAAATATACTACGACATTATTAAAAAATTAAAATCAAAAATTAAAATTTTATATTTAACTATTGATAAAAGCGAAAGATTAGACTTAGACAATATAAAATTTATTAACATTGGAAGTGGTTTAAAAAGGCAATTATATCTAAATTTGCTATCTGGGAAAATTTTTTTGACAACCACACCAGATATAGGAAACAACGAAATATTAATTTCAAAAAAAATCTCAAAATACTTCTACATATTCCATTCTGCAGCAAGTACACACAAATTATATAACGAAAATGCGTTCGATAACTTTGATGTAATTATGGCTAACGGAAACTATCAAATTAATGAACTAAAAAATTTAGAAGTAGCTAATTCTTCAAAAAGGAAAAGCTTTCTTAAAACAGGATACGTATATTTTGATTATTTATATCAAAATAAATCTAAAGAAATGAATAATAAAATATTGATAGCCCCTAGTTGGAATAATAATAAAAATAATTTTACATCAAACATTTGTGAAAATTTGATATCGAATTTACTTTCAAATGACTATCAAGTTATTTTTAGACCTCATCCTGAACAAATTAAAAGGGAAGCAGATTTAATAAAAAAAATCAAATTTTTGTTTAAGGAAAATAAAAATTTTGACCTAGATACTGAAAGATCAAATTTAAACTCACTAAATCAATCAAAAATGTTAATTACCGATAATTCTGCAATTGCAATCGAATTTTTATTAATTTTAAAGAAACCTGTACTCTACATGAATTATCAAGATAAATTAAACAACTTTAATCATAATAAAATCAATAATGAAAAACTTGAAGATACTGTTAAGTCAAAATTTGGTTTTTCGCTAAACTTAGAAAGAAAAAATTTTAATAATATTAATAATTTAATATTAGAATGTGAGAGAGAGTTTGAAAAACAAAAAATAAAAATTGATGATTTTTTAATTAATAATTTTTTTAATTTCGGTAAAGTTGCAGATAAAGCAGCAACTCAAATTATTGATTTTTTGGATCATCAAGATTAGCTTTTTTTTCTTTTTCAATATTTTTTCTCTTAAAAAGTTTTTTTAAAAAATTTTTCAATTTTTCTTTAAAAAACGAAAGCCAAGTTATGGCACCCACAATTCCAGCTGCAATAGCTTGAAGTATTATGCTTCCTGTGCCAGGATCTAAATATGCATATGAATGATTTTGAAATATGAAAAAAAGTGTAATAAAAAGTATAGAAACTTTTATAATAATAGATAATTTGTTCATAATTTAATCATAATCTAAATTTATTAATGTCAAGAAATATAAGCATAATAAGATTTTATTCAAAATACTATATTTATTTTTTTTTAAATATAATTTTTTTTTTACAGCCAATCAGTTCTTTTTTAAAAGATGAAACTTTAACAAATTTTTTTTTTACTTTTTTTTATATTATAGTAATTCTTCATGCTCAATTCTTTTTAGTTAGTTATTTATCCTCAAAAATTAAACAAAAAAAAATTGAAAAATTTTTATTAATCCTATGTTTATCTGTAAATTTTATATGTATTTATTTTCACGTATCTAATTTTTATGCAAGTTTAAATATAAATTATAAGTTATTTACAATTATACCAATTATAATTTTTTTTTATTTTCTATACACAGTAATTAATTTTAATGAAAAAACTAAAATAGTATTTAAAAATATTTTGTTAACAATAATCTTAGTTCAAATATATATTGGATATAATTCATTCACTGAAAATAAAATTAATAAAGCTGTAAAAAAAGTTTCATACGATCATTATCCTGATGATATAAAATTTGTCAAAAGGCCAAAAATATTTATTTTTATAATGGATGCATTAACTCCAAAGATGATAGTTGAAAAAAAATTAGGTTTCGAACCAAACTATTCAAAATATTTAAATAGCAAATTTAAAAATTTTGATTTTGTAATGACAGACTTTGCAAGTACAATATCTACTTTAAATTCTCTTTTATACTTAAATACTGAATTATGGATAAAAGATAAAAATAGAAATAAATTATTCAATGGATTATATGAAAGCCCGTTGTTTGATATTTTTAAAAAAAATAATTATAAAATATCAACTTTTTCTAGCGTTAGTCAGTTCAATTCCTTAAGTAAGTACATAGATTTTAACTCTTTCAAAAATTACGGGAATGAATTTATAAATTTTTATCGACCAAATTTCTGTAACTGGATTGGAAAAGCTTTTTTTATAAGATACTATGGTGTCTGCTATTTTTATAAGGTTATCTCAAACAAATATCATTTAGGAAATTTCAGTTTAGAATTTATATCTTCACATTCTGATGATTGGTTAAGTATCTCATATTTCCCATATCCTTCTCATGTGGCAACAAAAATAACAGACGAAATAAGTTTAAAAAATTATAGAGAGTTGTTTTTAGAAAGAGATAAATTAGCTACAGAAATATTAAAGGAAAGTTACAACCAAATAGAAAAAAATACTGATAATTTTATAATTTTAGTATTGGGTGATCATGGTTTAATGACATCAAATCCAACTAAATTTGAAAGCTCAGTAGATGATTACGAAACAATAGAGGATACATATGTCGTTGCAGCATATAGAAAAGATAGTAAAAATATCTGTGATAAGTTTTTTGAAGACTCAAATATTACTTCTCCTACTCTAATTATTAATGCCCTTATAAATTGTTTAGCAGGTAATAATGTTCTTTCATTAAATTCAAATAGAAATAAAATATTTATTAGAACAGGATATGACAATAATTACAAAGAGATATATGAGGAAAAATATTTTGATAAAGAAAAATTCATTAATATGTACAAAAAGAATTAAAGATTATAAGCTTTTTTCCATGCTTGGTATAATAAAGTAGAATATTTCTTTCTATTTTGATCACTACTTGTATACCAACTTTTTATGTTAAACGACAAACCTTTTTTTTCCTTCACTATTGAGTAATTTTTTTTATTTTTTTTGGACAATAGTTCTAATAATAATTTTTTTTGCGTAAAATTATTTATTTTTAATTCAGGTGGTAGGCTAAAACCAAATTCTATTATCCGTTTATCCAGAAAAGGACATCTATTTTCAATACCTAAAGAGCTACTCATTCTGTCACCCATTTGTAGTAGGCCAGGCATAATTAATTTAAAGTCTACAAAACCCATTGCATTAATAGGATCATCAAATAAGCTAAAATACTCATTTATATTATCCTTTACATAACTAAAATGTTTTCCTTTAGAAATTAATTTAGAATAATTATCTACATAAGAATTGTTAATCTTATTAAATAATGGGACATAACTAGGAAATATTTTGTTGTTGTAGTATTGTTTTGCTATTGGCATGTACCTTACATAACCTCCAAATATTTCGTCTGCTCCCTCTCCAGATATAACTACCTTAATTTTATTTTTTTTTGCTTTTTGAGCTAATTTTAACAAAGGATAAGAGGATAACGATCCTACAGGAAAATCTAAATGATATGCTATTTTTTTAATATTTTTATTAAAATCATTTAAATAATTTTTTTTGTCATCAAAATATATAAGTTTTTTATAATTATGATAAATTCGTAACAAAGTTGAGTCAACACCTCCTGAATAATATAAACCTATGTTTACGTCGCTTCTATTTCTTAATCGTACTGAGTCTTTTATTAAAAAATTAAGTTCTTCCTGTGCATCTTTCAAATAGATTTTTCTTTTTCTGAACTTCCAGTGCTCAACTAATTGAATTTTTCTATTTTTTAAATTAATTTTTAAATAATGGGCTGGTTTCAATTGTTTTACACCTTTCCATAACGTTTTTTCAAAACAATACTGAAAATGATTGTAAAATTTATTGTTTTCAACTAATGGCTTTTGGGCAAATTTTAGTGATTTAGCTTCTGAGGAGAAAAAAAAACCATCCTTATTATTTGTGTAATATAAAGGTTTTTCGCCAGCAATATCTCTTGCCAAATAAAGATTATTTTTTTTTTTATCATAAATACAGAAGGCGTACATTCCATTAATTTTTGTAAAAACATTTTCACCCCATTTTTTCCAGGCATTAAATAAAACTTCAGTATCTGAATTTGAACGAAATTTAAAACCATATTTTTTTAACTCTTGTCTCAATTCTATATAATTATATATTTCACCATTAAAAAGTAATACAAAGTTATCATCATAAAATGGTACTAGATTTTTTGATTTAAGATCAATTATCTTTAACCTTCCCATTCCCAGTGAAATATTTTTACCTCGATAAAAACCATCCTCATCAGGAGCTCGATGACTTTGGGTCTCGATCATTTTATTTATTAAATTTAATTTTTTTGGATTTAAGGAAATAATTCCACTAATACTACACATAATTATTTTTCTTATAATATTTTTTATACCATGTAATAAATTTTAATATCCCATATTTTAAATTAGCTGACTTTTTTATTTTATAATGAGACTTAAATTTTTTAACATTAGCGTAAGTTTTTTCAACATCACCGTCTTGTAACCCTATATATTTTTTTTTTGCATTTTTATTTAATATTTTTTCAATTGTACTGATGAAACTCATTAATTTTTTTGGATTACCATTTGCTAAATTGTAAATTTCATATTTTTTTCTTTTAATATTTTTATACTTATTATTTTTTACAACCGAAAGAATTCCATTTACTATATGATCTATATAAGAGAAATCTCTTGTGTGATTGCCATAATTGTAAATTTCTATTTCTTTTCCATTCAATATACGACTTACAAAATTGAAATATGCCATGTCTGGTCTACCCCAAGCTCCGTAAACTGTAAAAAATCTTAATCCTGTTATTTGCATATTGTACAAATGGCTGTAGCTGTGAGCTATAATTTCATTACATCTTTTTGTTGATGCATATAAGCTTACTGGTGATACTGCTTTATCATTTTCTGAAAATTTAATTTTTTTAGTTTTGCCATAAACGCTGCTAGAACTTGCAAAAATAAAATGTTCTATTTTATTTTTTTTACAGACTTCTAGTAAATTTACAAAACCTTGTATATTGCTTTTAATATATGGGTTTGGATTTTTGAGTGAATATCTTACTCCCGCTTGTGCTGCAAGATTTATTACAATTTTAAAATTATGTTTTTTAAATATTTTTTTTAGAAAACTAATATTTTCTAAATCAGCTCTATAAAATTTAAAATTTTTACTGTAAGGATTTTTTTTTAGATCATTTAATCTATCTTTTTTTAACTTTACACTATAATAATCGTTTAAATTATCTAAGCCCACAACGTTATTACCGTTTCTTATAATTTCTTTAACTGTATGATAACCAATAAAACCTGCTGCCCCTGTGATGAGTATATTCATTTATTAAACTTTAAAATTCTTTGTATATAACATCTGATTTGTGATACCATTTGATCTAATTATTTAATTGAACGATATAATGTATAAAAGACAATCTTAAAAGAAAAGTGATCAAAAAAATATGATAAAAAACGTTGAAAAACTTTTTAATAATGAGTTTAATGAAATAAAATCTCTCCTAGATGTTAATTATTTTATAAATAATTCAAATTTTATTGAATTATGTAAAAATTCGATAAAATGTATAAACAATGGTGGAAAAATATTGCTTTATGGCAATGGAGGTAGTGCTGCCGATGCTCAACATTTAGCAGCTGAATTAGTAGTAAAATATAAGAAGAAAAGAAAACCTATATCTGCAATTGCATTGACAACAGACACATCAATTTTGACTGCACATTCAAACGATTTTCATTTTGATACAATTTTTTCAAGACAGATAGACGCTTTAGGAAATAAAAAAGACATTTGTATAGCAATAACCACCTCGGGTAATAGTAAAAATTTAATTGAAGCAGCTAAAATTTGTAAGTCAAAGAAAATTAAAAGCTTCTGTTTATCTGGTAATAATGGAGGAAAATTATCTAGATATACAGATTATCCAATAATAATAAAATCAAAAACCACTTCTGTTATTCAGGTTATGGAAATATGCATAGGTCAAATATTATGTAATATACTTGAAAATAATTTGAAATGAGTTCTAAATCTGTTGTGATTTTGGCTGGAGGGAAAGGAAAAAGATTAAGAAGTATAACAAAAAATCGAATACCAAAGCCTCTTGTAAAATTAAATAATAAGCCCTTCTTAAATTTATTATTAAATTATTTATCTAGATTCAAAATAAAGAAAATTTATATCATAGCAGGTTATAAAGGTAATAAAATTAAAAAACTCTTTCATAAGAAAAAAATAAAAAATGTTACAATTGATTGTTTAATAGAAAAAAAACCCCTAGGAACTGGTGGCGCATTAAATTTAATAAAAAATAAAATAAAAAATAAATTCATATTAATAAATGGTGATACTTTTTTTAAAATTAATATGGATAAAATTTTTAATTATAATTTAAATAATAGTGTCGGTTTATGTGTCCTCACAAAACAAGTTCAAAATTCTGAAACCGTAAAATTATTAAATGTAAACGTATCAAAAAGAAAAATTATATTTGTCAAAAAATCTAATTTTATTAATTCTGGAACTTATTTATTCTCAAAAAAAATTTTTAATTATTTAAATTTAAAAAATCAGTCTCTAGAAAATGATATTCTTCCACGACTAATAAAAAGGGAAAAAATTTTAGGAATTAAGAAAAATGCAATTTTCTTTGATATAGGTACACCCAAAACTATTAAAAATGCTCAAAAAATAGTAAATTCTATAAATATTTAAAATTATTATTTGATTTTATACTTAGATCTTAAATACACAGATAATCTTAAAGCTAAATTAATTAGAGAAAATGTGGGATTTGAATTACCTGTAAAATTTAAAACTGAGTTATCACAAATATACAGATTATTGACACTATGTAATTTAAGATTCTTATTAACCACAGAGTCTGAAACATTATTACCAATCCTACACGTGTTTGAAAAATGAGCTCCAGATGAAAAATTTTTTTTTTTAAATTTAATAATTTTAAATTTTTTTTTAAAAATTTTAGTTAAAATTTTTTGTGAATAATTAATTTGTCTCATCTCAAAAGTTGAAAATTTGAAATTTACATTTGGTATAATTCTCCCAAATCTATCTTTTTTTGATGACAATTTAACAGAATTTTTATCATTAGTTTTAGTTTCCAACCAAATTTCAAAAGATGCTTTTTTTGACACTTTGATATTAAAAACTAACTTTTTAATTAATAAGTAAATACCTTTAAAAGATAAAACTTTTAATAGAGCATAAAAATTTAGAAAACTTTTTTTATATAAGAAGTTTTTAATTCTTTGTGTAATTTTTACATAAATATCATCATAAATTTTTCTAAGTATAATACAAAAATTACCCTCTATTAACTTACTTTGTATAAAACCTAAACGTGAGCTAACTTTTCCATTTAAATCTAAATCAAAAAAATGTTCACTATCTTTAATTTCTATTTGCCCTACTACTCCTTTGTAATGATCATTAATCCCTTTTCCTATTTTGTCATAAGAATTTTTAAATTTTTTTAATTTTGATTGTAGTAAAATTCTAGGAGTTTCTATGGCTCCAGAACAAAGAATAAAGATATCAGCATAAAATTTTTTATTAATTTTTTTTTTAGTATCGAAGTAATTTAAAAAAATAACCTTATTGTTTTTTATAAAAAGATCTAACGCACATGCATTATTAATTAATTTAATTTTATTGTTATGTTCTAAATCTAAAAAAATATTTTTAGTTTGAAAAGGTTTTTTTTGAACTAAAAAATATTTTTCCTTAAAAAAATTATTATTAAGGCATTTTTTGTAAATAGAACTAGAAGATATTAATTTGGTATTTTTAAATTTATTTTTAATTTTCAAAAAAGATAAAGATAAATTCTGATATTTTTCATATATTTTTAAAAAATTAACACCTAATTTTTTAAATTTTTCTAAATCAGGATTATCAAAAGTAGTTAAAACTCCATGCCATAAATTGGAACCACCACCCCAACCATGAAATTGAAATTCATTTTTTTTTAAATTTATTGTGCTTGATTTATTTATTTTTAAATATTTATTTTGATCTACTTTTGAAATATCTCCTATATCTATTATATTTACATCGAAGCCCTTTTTTGAAATATTTTTGGCTAAAACAGCGGAGGCAAAGCTACTACCCACAATACAAATTTTCATATTAATTTTTATAGCCTTTGTAACAACAATCAGCCCATTTTGATTTTTTTAGATCTTTAAATAAATTTTTTTCAAACCATTTAGTGACTTCCATATCAGAATGACAACTTGCAAATTTAGGAGATAATAAATCAAAAGTATCTAGTAATGACCAATTTCTATCTTTATAAATTAATGCAGGAAAAATTGAGTATCTAAATATATTTAATCCTTTAAATCTAAATATTTTCGCAATAAAAAAATAAATATTTACAAATATGTATGCGTAAATAAGAACTGGATAATATGAAAAAAAATATTTTAAAAAATTAAATACCTTTCTCCAGAAGAAAACCAAAAGGTCATTATAAGGACTATCTTTAGAATAAACGCTAACTGCAAAAGATCCTTTTTTTTTTAAAACTCTATAAGTTTCTGAAAAAGCTGCCTCTGGACTCTTGCTATGATGTAGTACGCCAATAGAGAAGGCGTGATCAATAGATGAGTTTTTAATTGGTAAATTTTCAAAATCACATTGGATAATAAGTGCATTTTTGCTATTTTTATCTAAATTTTCATAAATTTGATCAACTGAATTTGAAACCTCGATACAAATAACCTTGCTCCCACTTTTAATTAAGATATCTGCAAACCGTCCAGATCCAGCACCTATATCTAAAAAGACTTTGTTTATTCCCATTTCATCTTTAAAATCTGTAATTGAATAAAACATTTTTTTAGTTTGTCCTTCCATTGGTAATCCAATATTTTGATTTTCAAACTGTAACTTATTCCATTTTTTCCACTGAAAATTAAATGAGTGTTTTAGGTCATTTTTTTTTATAAATCTCGGTATACCTTTAGAAATTGTAAAATAAGAATTTTTATTTTTTAAAACTCCTTCAATTATAAATTCTCCATTCTGTTTAATAACTTCAAGTTCCAAATCCTCACCGGTAAATGGATCACATATAATGCTTAGAAATGATATATGCATAAATCAAATTTCAAATTTTTTAATCTCATTTATAAATCTGTTAACAGTTTTGTCAGCAGTAAAATGGTAAAATTTATCTGAATTGATAAAATTTCGAATATTTAATAAATATTGGCGATATTTATTTATAGAAATATTTTTTAAAAAAACTAAAACTTCACTTTCATTTTCAAATTTTCTTAAATCAATAAAACAGTTACTAGGTACAAGGTCATAAATAGTTTCTGGGCCATAGTAAAGTGGTACAGAACCACTAAAAAATGTTGAAATTATTCTATCTGTATTTCTGTATGCTGCTAATGAGTTTTCAATTACAAGTTCAAATTTATATTTTCCACAAGTTAGAATTTTATCCTGAATAAGACCTTTGTATGATTTATTTTTATTTTTTAAAATTTTTTTAAAATATGTAATTTTGTAAATATAAAGTAAAAGTTTATTTATTATTTTAGATAATATATCTGATTTATAAATTAAATATTTGTCCCATCCTTCACCATATAAGTGGAAATCATTTGGTATTTTTGAAGAAAAGAAATTGATTAATAATTTTTTTTTCTTTGATGTCGATTTATAACCAGTAAGATTTCTATTTGTTACAAAAGAACATAATAATTTTTCTTTAATTTGTTCTGATATTTCTGAATTTTCTTTACAAACGTTATGAATTCCAGTTGTAAAAAAACATTTTTCATTATCCACTAAAAAATAATCATTTGAGAAAATAATATCAAAATATTTATGTAAATCTTTGTTATAAGATGTAGTATCTACTGCTCTTGGCTCAGCAATATAAAGTATTTTTTTTTTATTTGATTTTATTAGTTCTTGCTCATTTTTTCTTATTTTATAAAGTCCAAAAATAATTAAGTAATCACATTCGTTTCTAAAATTTTTATAATGGTCAAAAATTATATTATTTTTTATTCCTTCAATCTCTAACTTTTTTAAAAAAATTAAATCATAATCATAAAAATACATTCCATCCTCTTTTTTTGAAAGAGTCAGATTAAATTTTTTATATTTTTTATTTTTAAATTGATTCAAGTCTATTTTTTCTTTTTGAAAAGAATACCTATTCCAAACGTCATCCTCACAAAAAATTAAACCAACTTTTTTACAGTTGTTCATTTTGGCCTTGAAAATAGACTATCTGAGAACCTGTATGATCGAATTTAAATGGAATATTTAAAAGTTTTTTCAATCTTTTTTTAATTATATTTTGTTTATTTTTTCTTACACAAAATAATATAAATCCTCCGCCTCCTGCACCACACAACTTCCCTCCTAATGCTCCAGAATCCATGGCATTTTTGTAAATTTCATCAATTTTATTATTTGATATTTTTGAAGACAAATTTTTTTTTATATTCCACTGTTCATTCAATAAATTACCTAATGATTTGATATCTAATTTTTCTTTTTTTAGTTGGTTATCTCCCTCTTCTACAATTGACATAATGTTTTGTAATTCTTGATGTTTTTTAGGAATAAGTTTTATCTGATGTTTTGCAATAGTTGATGCGTTTCTTTGTAAACCTAAAAAAAATAGCATTAGGCTATCCTCAAATTCATTAATATTTTTTTGAGACAATGTATACGGATTTACAACAAAATCACCTTTAGTATCAAAATCTATTTTATTTAGACCTCCAAACGCTGCAGCAATTTGATCTTGGGATCCCACATTTTCTTTTATTTTTTTTTGCTCAATATAAATTGCATCATTTCCTAAAGTTCTTTTACCTTTAATGTTTCCTTTTAAAGCATTAAGTGCATTCAATAAACCAACAGTGAATGATGAACTAGAACCAAGACCCCCTCTTGCTGGTAAATCAGCATTATGTATAATTTCAATTCCTTTTTTTATTTTAAGAAATTTTAGTGTTTCCCTGACTGAATTATGCTTTATCTGTGAAATATTCTGAGATTCTTCTCTTATATAATATCTTATACAGTGTTTGTAACTAAAAAAATTAGGCAAATATCTAGCATTAATATAATTATATTTATTAATAGATGTACTTATTACTGCTCCCTTATTTTTCATAAACCATTTTGGATAGTCTGTCCCTCCACCAAAAAAAGAAATTCTCATGGGTGTTCTGCTTATAATCATTAATAATTATTGTAAATTTTTTTATTTTTTTTATACCATTCAATTGTATTTTTTAATCCATCATAAATATCAAACTTTTCCTTGTATTTATGTTTACTTATCAATTTTTGATTGGACATGTATCTTTTTGGTATCATGCTTGGCATTGAAGTATCATATTTTATATTTTTTTTATCCAATTTATAAATATTAGCACAATAATTAATTATTTTTTTAAGTTTAATCGATTTACCTGAACAAATATTAATTTTTTCAAATTTAGGATTTGTTTTCGATATTTTTATTAAAGCTTCACAAAAATCCTCAATATACATAAAATCTTTTACATCCTCTCCATCTCCCCAAACTTTTATTTCTTTTTTATTTTCCTCAAATTTTCTAATAGTAGCTGCAATTACTTTTGACTTTTGATAACTAAATTTATCAAAAGATCCATAAAGATTACTAGGTCTCACAATTATTACACTTTTTATTGGATTCTTTATTTTTTTTGCATAAATTTCACATAGAACTTCTGAAAATGTTTTCATCCACCCAACAATATGATACTTATGAAAGAAGGAATAATTTACATCCTCTTCTTTCATTCTATGGTTTGAATTTGGATAAACTGTATTGCTACTTATAAAAATAACTTTCTTTACGTTATTTTTGTATGCGCTTTCAAGAATATTCATGTTCATTCTTAAATTTGGATTGAGATGAACCAAAGGTTCTTTTTCCATCACTGCCGCACCAGATGAGTTAGCTGATAATATAAATAAAATATTTTTTTTTTTTGTTATTTTATCAACATCTTTTTTATTGTGTGCATTTAATTTTTGGTATTTTACTTTTTTTACTTTAAAAAATTTTTTTTTTGAAAAAATCGTAGCATAGAGATTTTTATATCCTTTTGCTTTTAATTTTTTTAATAAATTTGTGCCGATAAAACCTGAGCCACCTAAAATTAATATTTTATCTTTTTTAAGCATCTCTATTTGACAAAATTGGTCTATTTAATGGCCAGTCATAATTGTCTGAATTATAATTTAAAGTAAATTGAGATTTACGATCATAAAGAGTGCTCTGTTTATAATGGAAAATCGCCTTTTTTGATAAAACCTGGTGACCATTTCCAAATCCTGGAGGCACAAGGATCTGCAACTTATTTTTATCTGTCATTCTAAATGATTGCCATTTTTTATATTCTTTTGATTTTTTTAAATTATTTACAACAACTAAATGGAATTCACCATAAAGACATGTAATAAGTTTCCACGTTTTTAAATCACCATGTATTCCTCTTAAAACTCTTTTTTTTGAAACAGAAATATCATCTTGAATAAATTTAATTTTAAATTTTGAATAAAGTTTTTCATTATAAGTTTCAATATAATAACCTCTGTGATCTTCAAACGAATTTAATTTAATTTTTATAACTCTGTCCAATTTAGTTTTAAATATTTTCATTAATTTTTTTCTAAGAATGAATTGTATCTTTTCTTATAAGATTTTTTATTGTTGTTAAACCATTGTATAGTCTTTTTAATTCCTTCTTCAATGCCTACTTTTGTTTCAAAATTTATTTTTTTACTTAATTTTGTGCTCATTAACCTTACACTGTCTCCAGTCGCAAATTTTTTTTTCCAAACAATTTTTAAAGGTGAATTTGGAACATTATTTGCAATTAATTCTGATATTTTTTTAATACTAACAGCTTTTCCAGAGCCAAGATTTATTGGACTTCTAAATCTTGATTGAACAACCTTCATCATACCTTTAGCAACATCTTCTGAAAATATAAAATCTCTTTTTGGCTTTCCATCACCCCATACCTCTATTTTATTATTTTTTGTTTTAAAGGCTTTGCTTATTAAAGACGGAATTACCATGGCATTTTTTTCATCAAAATTATCATAGGGTCCATAAACGTTTGCTGGTCTAACTACATAGATATTTTTCCATTTATTTTCTATTTCGTAACATTGTGCCTGCAATTCACAAATTCTTTTAGCCCAACCTGCAAATCGGTCGTTTTCAGATGGAAACGTTTTCCAAACATCTTCTTCTTTTAATAATTTTTTTTGAGCATAAACACCGACAGAACTAGTAAATAAATAATCTACAACTTTATTTTTAAGTGATGCCTCCATCATATTTAAACTAAATTTAAGTGTTGGTACAAAAAAACTAGCAGGTTTTTCTCTCGACATTTTAGGAGATCCTTTAATTCCAGCTAAATGAAATACTATGTCTTTCTTTTTTGTAATGCTTAAGCAATTTTCAAAATTTCTTAAATCAGCATAAATATATTTTACACCTAAGATTGGTTTTATTTTATCCAATGAAGCAGATGTTACGTTAGCACCTGCATCAACTAAAAATTTAGTTAGTGGTATGCCTATCATTCCAGTACCTCCAGTAACTAAAATTTTCTTTTTATAAAAAAAATTTTTCTTATTTGTTATAGCTGTCGCCATTTTCTATAATTAGGGATGATTTTCCATCTTTCCTGTAGTAAGCTTTTTTAAACTCTTTGAATACATTTTTTTTATTTTTTAAATCTATAACCTCAATCTCAGTTAAAATATTTTTGAAAATTTTTGTATAATTCTGAGTATGCTGAACCCCTCCATCTAAAGGTTTTTTTGATCCAATTGAAGTTCTTATTATAACTCTAGGTTTAAAATCTCCAAATGACATGTATCTTATCTTATCTAAATGATTTACGAGCTGATTCATTGCAAGTAATAAAAAATCAAACCTTGGATAAATACATATTGGTACGTATCCATTAATAGCAAAACCTGTACTTAAACCCATTTGAGCTTCTTCAAAAACAGGTAGTTCAATTTTTTTTTTTTTTGGAACATTTTTAAGAGTATTGAATATTGCATTACCAGAATAACTTACAGACTGTCCAAGAAATATAACATTATTTTTCTTTGATAAAAAATCCATAGATTTAATCAACTCTTCTTTATAAGTTTTCATAATTTAAAATAATATCCAGTTTCCAGTACCATGATGAGGATACTTTCTCTTATATTTATAATAAATTATATCTTTATATATTATTGATTTTTTATTCCATGCCTTATTGGTAGGAGTGTTTGTGCTTAAATTGTTATCCTCGACAACAAATTTTATAGGTAATTTAAAATTTTTTGCATATTTATAACATTCATGAAAAATTCCAGTCTCGTATGTCATATCTCCTACAAATATCCATACGAAGCTTTTATTTTTTTTTAATTTATTAGCCATTGCAATACCCAATCCAATTGGAATACCGCCACCTACAATTGATGAGGAATAAAATTTATATTTCTTTGAATTTATTCCCATACTTCTTCCTTGAACAATTCTTTTTTTCAAAAGTTTACTTGGAAATCCATGCAATAAGGCATGATAATGACTTCTCCATGTTGAAATAACCCAATCTTTTTTTTTAATTTTTCTAAAAATTTTAATTAAATTATCTTCATTATTGCCAGATAAATGGATAGGAGCTTTTATTTTTCCACTTTCATATATTTTCTTTATTTCCTCCTCAAAATTAATTAATTTATTTTTTAGAGATTGTTCTTTAATGTTTAATGCTTTCATTGGATTATCGTTTAAAAAACATTCCTTCTTTTTTAACTCTTTCTCTCCAATAGTCTAATAAGTCTCTAAGAGTTTTTCTGTAATTTAAGATGGGCTTCCATCCTGTATGACTTTCAAATTTAGAAACATTAGGGACTTGTAAATCTGCATCAATTGGCCTTAATCTTTTTTTGTCAATTTTTATCTTAATTTTATTTTTTTTTGTACTTATTGATATAAGATATTTTAGAATTTCTCTTACAGTCATACTGGTACTTCCTCCAATATTATAAACTTCTCCAAATTTTGGCTTAACTGTCACAAGCATAAAATAAGCTCTTACAGCATCTCTGACATCTGCAATTGTTCTAAGTGAATTCAAGTTTCCAACATAAACTGTATCCATGTTTTTAAAATTTTCAATCATTGCTATCTGTTTTGCAAAAGTTGACTCTGCAAAAAAATCTGATCTCCTGGGACCAGTATGTGTAAACATTCTTGTAGTCAAGATTTTAAGATTATATGCTTCAAAAAAAAATCTTCCAATTAGGTCTGTTCCAACTTTTGAAATTGCATATGGCGATGCTGGATGGAAAGAGCATTCTTCATTTATAGGAAGTTTTTCTTTTGTAACTCTACCAAAAACCTCAGAAGATGAGCAAACATGAATTATTGGGTTAATACGAGTTTTGACTACAGTGTCCAATAATCTGTAAGTACCAGAAATATTTGTATCAAAAGTAACATTGGGCATATCAAAACTTGCCTTTGGAAAACTTTGAGCCGCTAAATGAAATATATAATCTGGTTTATGTTTCTTCATAATTTCTAACAAGGATGAATAATCATTTAAATCTGCATAATCAAAAATTATATTAGAATTTTTTCTCTCAGACAGACTTATTAAATGTTTTATGTTGTCTATGGGGCTTCTCCATCTACAAACACCAATTACTTTCCAGTCATTTTTTTTAAGTAAAAAGTCTGCAAGATGGGAACCAACCATGCCAGTAATACCAGTTATTAGTGCTTTTTTTTTCATTTGAATTTTGTTATATAGGCTTTTTGAATAAAAATATTTACTCAGTTATATAATTTACAATAATTCATGTATACAAAAAAATTGTTAGACATCCCAAACTTCGAAAATGAACCTAGTAAAGCTAAAATATTTTTTCGTAATAATGGATTTTTGATATGTGAAAATATATTTGAAAAATCTGAATGCGAGAAAGCTATCGAAGAGTCTAAAAATTTCGAAAACTATAGGTTCAAAAATTTTATTCCAGAAATAATGCCTCATAGAAAAAATAATTTTTATTTAAATATGATGAAAAACAAAAAACTTATTAAAATTTTAGATAATATAATGAGATCTAAGGAGGAAATATTTGGTTTACAATCGACTTATTTTTACGGAGTTCCTGGAACCACTGGATCATCTCCCCATCAAGATAGTTTATATGTTAGTCCTGAAAATTATGATGACTTTATATCTGCTTGGATTGCGTTAGTAGATGTTGAAAACGAAGATATGGGAAATATAGTTATATATCCAAAATCACATTTATCTGGAAGCCTGCCAATAAAAGAAAACGATACAAAAAATTCTAAATACCAGAATGATGGGCTAGTAAAGTTTGAAAGTATTTTGAAAAATATTGATGCATATGATCAAATAAAAATTAAAGTTAAAGCAGGATCAGCTTTAATTATGCATTCAAATCTCCTTCATGGATCAATTGACAACAAAAGTGAAAGCAATAGAAATAGCCTTTTGCTAACTTATATAAAAGATAAATGTAATTTTAGAGAGGGTTACGAGGCTAAAAGAAAAAAGATTCCTTTATACAATTAAAATTCATCAAAAATTAAACAATCTAATGGCTCTTTTTTTCCATACGCAATTAGCCATCCCCAAAATCTCATTCTTCCTCTAACAAGTATATATTTTTCTTTATCACCTTTATTTGGATTTTTTTTTAATTCAATTGGTCTTAACAATTTACCAGTATTTAAAATTTCATTAGCAATTTGCTCTGCATCTGGTTTTATATTTAGCCTGTTCTTTTTCGCTTCTTCGACTGTAGTATAAATTTTATGAGCATTATCAGACTCATCATAGTCTAAAACTTTTATATCTAACGGGTTAATCTTAACAATTTTTCTGTTAAATTTATTATTTATCAAATCAATATCTTCAGCATCCATCTTGAACTTGCCAGATAGATAATTTTGTTTCGTATGCTCCTTGCTCATTGAGCTAGTAAGTACCAAAATATTTTTTTTTGATATAATCCAGTTTAAAATAATTGATCTATTTGAAACTTCATATTTGTCTGATAGCTTATCTAAAATTTTTTTTTCATCTTCATTAAATAAATCCTTTCCATGAGATAAATAAGCTATAATTGACATCTGTTTTGACTCTGTAAAATCTATATATTCTTTTTCTATTTCTCTGTTAAATAGGTCATATTCAGTTTGTGCAGCAATTAAATTTTTGGTTTTTGTAGATGATAATGCTAAACTGATTTGTTCTGAAGAAAAATTGCCAACTCCAAAATATTTTATTTTTCCTTCTGTAACTAATTTTTCTAATGTTGAGATAGTTTCTTCAATAGGTACTTCTGGATTTGGCCATTGAATT
>MDTG01281087.1_pt1 | contig 43693 bp, 37 predicted proteins | sample 811421 | NCBI WGS metagenome assembly MDTG01 (sample SAMN05326645, study PRJNA326480) | marine metagenome | isolation source: seawater | place: Pacific Ocean: South East | collected 2011 | reverse complement strand
TTCATTTGAATCGGGCTTTTAGTGGTGGTGCCTCCAGGAATCGAACCAGGGACACAAGGATTTTCAGTCCTTTGCTCTACCAACTGAGCTAAGGCACCAGTTGCTTAATTAAGCGGATGCAAATATAAATTCATTTTTAGTATTACCAAAAAGAAAATTGTAAAATTTGATTTTATAAATTTGCTTCATATAAAAAACGTATGAATCTTATTGTAGATGTTGGGAATACTTTTGTGAAATTTGCTGTTTTTCAGAATGATAAGCTAATTCATAAGGTAAGTTTTGAACTTTCAGAATTTGAAAAGCAATTTAAAAAACTTAAAAAAGAGTTTCCGAAATTAAAAACTAGTATAATTTCTTCCGTAGGTAGGTTGTCTAAAAAACAGATTGAAACCGTTGAGGACGATTTAAAAGTCCTAGAGCTTAACCATGATGTAAAGCTGCCTTTTAAAAACCTTTACGAAACACCAAAAACGCTTGGCGTGGATCGTATTGCATTGGTGTGTGCTTCGGTGCATCAATTTCCAGACAGCAATGTGCTGATTATAGATGCAGGTACTTGTATTACTTACGATTTTGTAACTGATAAAAATGAATATTTAGGTGGTGCGATTTCACCTGGTGTTAGATTGAGATATCATGCGCTTCATAATTTAACAGCCAACCTTCCGTTATTAGAAAAGAACCAACCAAGAAACATAATTGGCAGTTCAACCGAAACCTCTATACACTCAGGTGTTATTATAGGAGTTGTTAAAGAAATTGATGGTGTTATTGATCAATATAAAGCTGAACATCAAGATTTAACAGTTATTTTAACAGGTGGTGACGCCAATTTTTTGTCAAACCAATTAAAAAATAGCATATTTGCGAATTCAAATTTTCTACTAGAGGGTTTGAATTACATTCTAGATTTTAATTCAAAATAATGATAAAGAGACTCATTGTAATTTGTATTGCAATTATAAGTTCTAGTGTTTTTGCACAGCAAGGTACAGCATCGCCATATTCATTTTACGGTATAGGTAGCCTTAAATTTAAGGGTACCGTAGAGAATCGTAGTATGGGAGGTATTGGTGTTTATTTAGATAGTATACATCTTAACTTAAGAAATCCTGCTTCTTATGTAGGAAAAAATGTAGATGCTTACCCTTATGATGGGGAAAGCAGACCGGTAAAATTTGCAGTGGCTGGTACTACATCTAATGTGACTTTAAAAGGAAATTCTGGTGAAGCAGAAGGTAGTAGCTCTACATTTGATTATATAGCTTTATCGGTTCCAATCGGAAAATTTGGTTTTGGTTTTGGACTTATGCCATATACTTCTGTTGGTTACAAGCTAGATGATATTGATGACAATGATGATATTATCAATCGATTTAGAGGTGAAGGTGGTGTCAACAGGGTTTTTGCAGGTTTTGGTTATCAAATTTCCAGTAAATTAAGTGCTGGTGTAGATATTAACTATAATTTTGGTAATATTCAGAATTCTGCTATTGAATTTGCTTACACCCAAGATGGAGACTTGGTAGAGCTGCAAACAAGGGAAGACAGCAGGTCAGATTTAAGTGGCTTGAATTTAAACTTTGGATTGGCATACAAAACCAAGATATCCAAAAGTTTAGAGCTTTCCGCTACAGCAACCTTTGCTCCAGAAAGCAAATTGTCTTCAGATAATACCAGAATAATATCTACAATTGATGCTACAAGAACAGGTACAGAAATAGTATTAAATACAGTTGAAGTTGATTTAGATAATCAAAATCTTAGAAAAACGGATTTAACGTTACCATCACGTTGGTCTTTTGGTGCTGGTCTGGGTAAACCACAGTCTTGGTTTGTTGGTGCTGAGTATACTTTTCAGAATACAAGTAATTTTTCTAATCCTTTTTACACTAATGATGTTTCTTCCTTTGAGAATGCTTCGCAAATATCTCTGGGAGGGTTTTTTATTCCTGATTATGATGCATTTACAGGATATCTTAAGCGTGTAGTTTACAGGGCTGGAATAAACTTTGCAAATACAGGTTTGGTAGTGAAAAATGAATCGATTAAAGAGTTTGGCATATCTTTTGGTTTAGGATTACCAGTTGGTCAAAGATCTCGCGATCCTTTCTCAAATTTAAACCTAGGTCTTGAAATTGGAAAACGAGGAACAACTAACAATAATTTAATTCAAGAGAATTTTATAAACTTCAATGTAAGTTTATCTTTAAACTCTAGATGGTTTAGACAAAAGAAGTACAACTAACAATAAAAATAAAAGATGAAGACGAGAATTACTATACTACTAGCAGCTCTTTTTGTAAGCTTCAATATTAGTTTTGCTCAGCAAGATGAGGAGTGTATGAATAATCTATCAATTTTTGATAGTTATGTAAAAACAAAAAAGTATGACGATGCATACGAGCCATGGAAAATTGTTCGTAACAAGTGTCCAAAATTCAACAGAGCTATCTATGCTCATGGTGAAAAAATATTAACGCACAAGATTAAAAATTCGACAGGTGCAGAACAAGTAGCTCATATTAACGATTTAATGTTGCTTTATGATCAAAGTAGAGAGAACTTTCCATCAAAATATGATGAAGGTGAGATTTTAGTTGATAAAGCAAACTTAGCTTACAAGTATAGAAAAGAACTTAATAAGACCGATAAGCAGTTATATGACATGTTTGATAGTGCTTATGTAAAAGATGCTAAAAACTTTACTAGTGCTAAAGGGCTTTATACTTACTTTTCTTTAGCAGTAGATTTATTTGATGCAGGTGAAAAACCAGCGCAAGAGATGTTTGATAAGTATGATGATGTTAATGAGTTAATAGAAAACTTAATTGCAGGATATACTACCAAACTTAATACCTACGCTGCAAAAGAAGAAGCAGGTACATTAACAAGCAAAGAAGCAAGATATAAGTCTTCTTACGAATCTAATATAGAGGCATTTGAAGAGCAAATTCTTGGTAGCATGGATAAAAAGCTTGGTGATAGAGCAAATTGTGAAGTGTTAGTGCCATTATACGAAAAGAATTACGAAGAAAATAAAAATGATGGTATTTGGTTACAAAGAGCTATGAACCGTATGTATGCAAAAGGCTGTAAGGAAGATCCATTATTCTTAAAGTTAGTTCAGCAAAAGAATAGTATAGAACCGAGTGCAGATACATCATACTACTTATATTTATTAACTGGTGAGCAAAAGTATTTTGACCAAACGTTAGACTTAGAGTCAGATCCTTTAAAAAAGGCAAAGCTTTACAAAAAGTTAGCTAACGAGCTAAAGTCTAAAGGTAGTTATGGTAAAGCAAGACAATACTATATGGAGTCTATGAAGTTAAACCCATCAGATGGTTCACCTCACTTAGCAATTGCTACAATGTACGCTAAAAGTGCTAATAGCTGTGGAGACTCTAACTTTAATAAAAGAGCAGTATTCTGGTTGGCAGCTTTAGAAGCAGAAAAAGCAGGTAGAGTAGATGGTCGTTTAAAATCTGCCGCAGCAAAATCTGCAGCAAGTTATAGAGCAAGTGCACCATCAAAATCAGATATATTTACTGAAGGTAATGCAGGGCAAACTATAAAAATTGGATGCTGGATTGGGCGTTCTGTAACAGTGCCAAACATATAATGAATATGAAATTTTCACATATCATAAAGAACTTAGTCACAGTATTAGCTGTGACTTTGTTTTTTTCTTGTGAAAACGATTTTGATGAAGTTCAAAAGGTTGGTGTGCTTCAAAACCAACCAATCGGTGAAGCCGAAAATATTGACTTAAAGTATACAGAGTTTATTGAGGATTCAGTAAAGCTTAAGGCAAATCTTGTGAGCCCAAAAATGCTCGATTATTCTAACCGAGACTTTGCATTCTCTGAGTTTCCAAAAGGTATTGTGCTAAAGGTATATGATAAAGAAGGTAATAAAACAACCATAACCTCTCGCTATGCTATTTTTTACACAGATACCGATATTATAGATCTAAGAGGAAACGTTACAATTACAACCCATCAAAATGAAAAATTGGTCACAGACCAGTTATACTATAACGAAAAATTAGAATGGGTCTTTACTAATGAGCCTTGGGTGTTTAACAGAACTGTAGGTGTATCTCATGGTAGAGGTTTTGATTCTGACAAAGACTTCAAGAATTTTCAGATGTTAGAAATGGGTGGCGATTTTGAACTCGATAATTAACTATCTTTGTAACTTAATTTTACTTAGATAATTTACACATGAAACTTCTTAAAATATTTCAATACGCATATATCTTCTTTGCGCTTTTATTTCTTTGGGATGCTTACGCAAAATGGTCTAAAGACGGAAACATACCTTATATGTCTTTGTTTTTGGCTGCCCTCGCAATATTTATGTTCTTTTTTAGAAAACGTTTTGCAAACAAATTTCAAGATAGAAACAAAGACTAGTATATGACTTTAGATATAGTCATAATAATAGTTACGCTTATTCTTTCGGCATTTTTCTCAGGGATGGAAATTGCTTATGTGTCTTCAAATAAAATTCACATAGAGCTAGAGAAAAAACAAGAAGATTTCTTGGGTAGAATATTAACCAAGTTAACAGCAAAACCGTCTAAGTATATTGCTACTATGCTTATAGGTAATAATATAGCATTGGTAATTTATGGTCTAAAAATGGGAGATGTGCTGGTGAGGTGGTTTCAGTCTATGTTACCATCAGATAGTACGGTTTTAACATATCTGTTTCACGATTTTCAACTTTTAACACAAACTGTAATTTCAACCTTTGTGATATTAATTACAGCAGAGTTTTTGCCAAAAGTATTTTTTCAAATTTACGCCAATACCTTAATGAAGGTTTTGGCTTTGCCAACCTATATTTTTTATGTGTTTTTTAGCTGGGTTTCAGATTTTGTACTTTGGATTTCGGATGCCGTATTAAAGTACATTTTTAAAGCCAAAGGTGAAGATGTTGTGTTGGCAATGACCAAAGTAGAGCTAGGTAATTACATTAGCGAACAGATGGAATCTGTAGAGGACCATGAGGAAGTTGATAGCGAAATACAGATATTCCAAAATGCATTAGAGTTTTCTGAGGTTAAAGCTAGGGAAGTTATGGTGCCACGTACCGAAATTTCGGCTGTAGATATCTCAGAATCTATTGAGAATTTAAGTCAACTGTTTATAGAAACCGGACGAACAAAAATTATTGTCTATAAGGATAATATAGATGATATTTTAGGATACGTACATGCTTTTGAATTGTTTAAAAAACCAAAAAATATTAAGTCAATTATTATTCCGGTAAGTTTTGTCCCAGAAACGATATTGATTAAAGATGTGCTTAATATCCTAACAAAAAAGCGCCAAAGTATAGCAGTTGTTATTGATGAATATGGTGGTACATCTGGTCTTATGTCTGTAGAAGATATTGTAGAAGAGTTGTTTGGAGAAATTGAGGATGAACACGATACACTAGAAATGACCGAAGAACAAATAGATGAAAATACCTATAGATTCTCTGCAAGGTTAGAGGTGGATTATGTCAACGAAACATACAAACTAAATCTTCCAGAAAGTGAAACCTATGAAACCTTAGGAGGGTTAATTGTTAATGAGACCGAAGGTATTCCAGAGAAAAATGAAGATGTTTTAATAGATAATTTTAAGTTTACTATTGAGGAAGTATCCTCAACAAAAATAGATATTGTAAGGTTAAAAATCCTCGATGTAGATTAAAGACTACAATAGCTTACAAAAACTATACTTCTCCTTTTATTATTTATTAGAAAATACTATTTTCGCAGACTTATTTATACGAAAAATTTAAGAAATGGCAATTTTAAATAAAATTAGACAGCGTTCACTAATCTTAATATTAGTAATAGCATTAGCATTATTTGCTTTCGTTATTCAGGGTGTAATTGACAACCCGAATGCGTTTTCAAATTCCCAAGGTGTTGTAGCAACAGTTAACGGTACAGATATCGATGTAACTGATTTTCAGAAAAAAGTAAAGAATTACCAAGATGGGGTTGGTGGAAACATATCTTCAACTCAAGCAAAAAATGCAATTTATAATCAAGAGGTGCGTAAGATCATTTTAGATGCAGAATACGAAGCACTTGGTTTGTCTGTTGAAAAAGATGAAATGCGCGATTTACTTAAGAACAGTTTTCAATCTAACCCAGAATTTCAAGATGAAAACGGAAACTTTGATGTAAATCGTCTTAATGCTTTTATTAGTAACCTTAAAGATATTAGTCCAGATTCTGCACCGCTTTTGTATGCAGGACGAACTATTAACATTAACTATGATAGCTGGACAAATAACGAACAATCTATTGCGGCTAATTCACTTCAGCAAACATATTATAATATGATTAAAGCTGGTGTTAACACTACAATCGCTGAAGCAAAAGATGAGTACATGGCAGACGCTAAAAATGTAGATATTCGTTTTGTGCAAATTCCTTACACAACTATTGCAGATAGTTTAGTAGAGGTCTCAAAATCTGATATTAAAGCCTACATGAAAGAGCGTGAAGATAAGTTTAAAGTTGATGCAAGTAGAGAAGTAGTTTATGTAGAGTTTAAGGAAGAAGCTTCTAAAGCAGATGAGGATGCTATCAAAGCTGCACTTATAAAATTAAAGAGCGATAGAGCTGAGTATAATGATAGCAGTGGAAACACAGATACAATCCCTGGTTTTGATTCTGTAAAGAATGTTGCGGAATTCATTAACTCTAATTCAGATATTAAGTACAATGATGCTTTTGTAACAGCAGCACAAATTCCTGCAGTAGCAAAAGATAGCTTAATGAAATTGGAAGTTGGTGAATATTATGGGCCTTACAGAGATGGAGAATTCTTTAAGCTTTCTAAAATGATTGCTAAAGAGCAATTACCAGATTCTGTTAAAACTAGACATATATTAATTCCTTTCTTAGGTGCAGCATCAGCTGGACCAGACGTTACATTAACAAGAGAACAGGCAAATAAGCAAGTAGATAGTCTTTATAATATCTTGAAAACTGATAAATCTAAGTTTGATGATTTTGTTACAGAATATTCTACAGATCAAGGTAGTGTTGACAATGGTGGGCGCTATGATTGGTTTCCTTATAATAGAATGGTAGCTCCATTTAGAGATTTTTCTTTTAATGGAAAAACTGGAGATATGGGTGTTGTAGAGACTGCTTATGGTTTTCATATTATAGAAATTGAAGGCCAAAAAGGTGAGGCAGATGTATATAAACTGGCAACTTTAGCAAGAAAGATTGAACCTTCTCAAGAAACATTAGACGACGTTTATAATAGAGCTACTAAGTTTGAAATTGCTGCAAAAGATGCTGACTTTAATGTATTAGCTAAAGAGCGTGAGTTAACAGTGAAGCCAATTACACTTAAGGAATTAGACGAAAATATCCCAGGTTTAGGAAGCCAGAGAGAGATTGTGCGTTGGTTTTTTGAAGAAAATAGAGAAGAGGGTGACTTCAAAAGTTTCTCAGTTTCTGGATATGGATTCATCGTTGCTAAATTAGTAGAGAAAAATGAAGCTGGTTTAATGAGTGTAGAAGATGCGTCTGTAACTGTTTTACCAGAGATAAGAAAGGAGAAGAAAGCTAAAATGATTCGTGAGAAGATTAAAGCAACTTCTGTAGATGAGATTGCTAAGAATCAAGGTCAAAGTCCTAAAACAGCGGCAGCTTTAAACTTAAAGAATACAACTTTAGCAGGTGCTGGTGTAGAGCCAAAAGTAATTGGTGCTGCGTTTGGTTTAGAGCAAGGCAAAACATCTAAACCTATCAATGGAGAGAAAGGTGTTTATGTTATAGAAGTGACTAAACTAACTGAAGCAACAGAATTAGATAATTATACTTCAATTGTAAATAGATTAAACGCTACAAGACGTGGAGCTGTTCAAGGAAAAGTATATCAAGCATTAGAAAAAGCTGCTGACATAGAAGATAACAGAGCTAAAACAGTTTTCTAAATAAAGAATATTTTAGTACAAAATAAAAGGCTTTACAGAAATGTAAAGCCTTTTTTAATTTAATACCATTTTAGAATAAGGAATTATAGTATCCAAACCTTTAGACTTAAAATAGTCGGTCGGGTCGTTTTCAGAAGTGACCAAAACAAAATCACCTCCCCAAGCACCAAGACTTTTAATAGCTCCATTGTAATCACTAAATGCCCTGGATTTGATAGGTATTTGATTTAAAAGCTTGCCAATAATATTTTCATGCTCAGTTATTAATTGTTCAAAAGCACTTAGTGAAGAAACTTCTACAATAGCTTCGGTTATGGCATTAATATCATTAATAATAGTATCACTGACTTTGTTTAAGGATCTATAAGCTTTAATACCATCTCTACTGTTTTGTTTCTGATTGAGGTAAACAAAATATAGATGATCTTTAAAAATAGGATTAAATCCTACTGAATTAACTAAAGGTTGATTTTTTGTATTCAACTGAAAGGTTATCGGAGTATTGTGTTGTGCACAAGCAATATCATAACCACTGCCGCCAAATGTTTTTTCTAAAAGCATATAAGCATCAACATTTGCCCATTGCGCAATATTATTTATAAGTGTAGAAGATGTGCCTAATCCCCATTCTCTGTTAAAATCTAAGTAGGTTGAAACTCTATGTCCTTTAGAATTTGCCAAGAATTCAGGGTTTAAAGTACGAGTAGCGCTTAGAATGTTTGCGAGTCTGTTGGTAATTGCATTATCATCCTGAACTTGTTTCAGAATCTCGCCGTTATCAAAAATAAAATGACCATTATACCAAACCTTTCCGTATTCATCATAACTTTTCCAAACAACAGTATTGCTATTGCTTTCTTCAGCAGTTAAGATTTGTCCGTGTTTAGTGGGAATGGCTAAAGCCTTTGCACCATCTAATACAACGTATTCTGCTGTGACCAATAATTTTCCGTTGCTTCTAAACGTTTTCATTAACCCCTAAGGTTTTCAATAGCTTCAACAACAGCACTATGTGTTACCACATTGGTTTTAAAATGTTCTACTATTTTTTCTTTCTCTTCAGCAGTTGCTTCAAACTGATTTAAAATATTTAATAGATGCATTTTCATGTGCCCTTCTTGAATACCAGTTGTTGTTAAGGACTTTACAGCAGCAAAGTTTTGGGCTAATCCTGCCACAGCTACAATTTGCATTAAATCCTTTGCTGATGGGTTTTCTAGCATTTCTAGCGCAAACTTTACCAATGGGTGTAAGCTTGTTAAACCGCCAACAGTACCCAAAGCTAATGGAATTTCAATCCAAAATTTAAAGATATTATCTTCAATAGAACAATGGGTTAAACTTGTATATCTTCCACCTTTTGAAGCGTAAGCGTGCACACCAGCTTCAACGGCTCTAAAATCATTTCCTGTTGCTAAAACCACGGCGTCAATACCATTCATAATCCCTTTGTTGTGGGTTACAGCTCGGTATGGTTCTACTTCTGCAATGTTAACAGCTTGTTTAAATTTTTGAGCAAATAGTGTTGGATTAGAAATATCCTTACTTTTTAAGTCTTCAATAAGGCAAGAAACCTCAGCTTTTACTAAACAATTAGGAACGTAGTTAGAAAGAATACTCATTACAATTTCGAGCTCACCAACTAATTGCTTTTCAGCTTCTTGTATAAAGGTTTTGGCAAACTGCTCTAAACAAGAATTTATAAAATTGGCACCCATGGCATCTAGCGTTTCAAATGTAGCATGCAGTTGGTAGTAGTGCTCTAAATCTTCAGATTTATTTCTAAGTTCAATATCCAAAATACCACCACCACGACGCTCCATGTTTTTGGTAATGGCTTTGGTGTCTTCAAAAAGTTTAGGTTTTATGTTTTTGAAAAAAGCTTGTAATGCCTCAAAGTCACCATCAAAGGTAAAATGTACCTGACCAATTTTTTCAGTTGAAATAACTTCAGTTTTAAAACCACCTCTATCTAGCCAAAATTTTGCAGATTTACTTGCGGCCGCAACAACAGAACTTTCTTCAATAGCCATAGGAATGGTATAAAGCTTGTTGTTTATTGAAAAATTTGGAGCAACTCCAAGTGGTAAATAATAATTGGTAATAGTGTTTTCTATAAACTCGTCGTGTAGTTTCTGTAGCTTTTCGTCTGTATTCCAATATTGGTGTACTAGATTTCGTGCATTTTCTTTATTAGAAAAATATGTGTCTAAAAGCCATTCAATCTTTTCAGATTTAGAAAGCTTAGAAAAGCCAGAAATAGCGTTGGGCATATGTTTGTTGATTTTAAATTGCAAAGATACTTAGGATTGGCATAAAATGTGTGCCTATTCCACTATTATTGCCGATTTACTGTTAATAATGCCCGATTTTTGCATATTTTTTAGTAAACTTGGCATTGCTTTATTGAAAAAAGATTGATATGAAATTGAGATACTTCGTAGCTATTATTGGATTCCTAACTACTACGTTGATTTACAGTCAGGATAAACAAATTACCCTCGAAGAAATTTGGAGTGGCGCCTTTAGAACAGAAGGGATGCAAGCCTTACACTCCATGAAAAATGGCAAACAATATTCCGTTTTAAATTATAATAGGCAGAATGGTACTACAACTATAGATATTTACGACTACCAAACTTTAGAAAAGGTAAAAACCTTAGTGTCTTCTAACGATATACCAGAGATACAAGGTTTTTTTGATTATACGTTTAGCGAAGATGAGTCTAAAGTAATACTAACTACAAATGAAATTCCTGTATATAGAAGATCTTCTTTAGGCGAATATTATGTTTATGATTTTAAAACTAAACAGCTAACCAAAGTTGCAGATCAATTAGTGCAAGAGCCAACTTTATCTCCAGATGGTACCAAGATTGCTTACGGTTTTGAAAACAATTTATATGTTAAGGACTTAAAATCTGGTAATGTTACACAGATAACTTTTGATGGTCAAAAGAATAAAATCATCAATGGCATAACAGATTGGGTTTACGAAGAAGAATTCAGTTTTGTAAGAGCTTTTGATTGGAATGCTGATAGTAATTTAATAGCGTTTATTCGTTTTGATGAATCAGACGTTCCGGAGTTTTCAATGGATGTTTATGGCTCTGGTTTGTACCAAACGCAACAGGTTTTTAAATATCCTAAAGCAGGGGAAAAGAACTCAAAAGTATCTCTGCATTTATACGATTTGCAAACTAAAAAACTTCAAGAGTTGAAAGTCGATAAAGCTTACGAAGATTTTTATATCCCAAGACTAAAGTGGACAAACGATGCCAATGTTTTGATTGCGCAATACATGAATCGTCATCAAAACGAATTGGATTTATGGTTTATAAACACTAAAACTATGGATTACGATTTAGTGCTCGAAGAAAAAGACGATGCCTATATCGATGTAACTTTCAATCTAACATTTTTGAAAGATAATAGCTTTATCTGGACGAGTGAAAAGGATGGTTTTAATCATATCTATCACTACGATAAAAACGGAAAGTTAATTAATCAGGTTACAGATGGTGATTGGGAAGTGACTGATTATTATGGTTTTAACGAAAAGGCAAATACCATTTACTACCAGTCTACAGAAAATGGTTCAATTAATAGAGATGTGTATTCTGTAAAGTTAAATGGTAAAAACAAAAACCGCTTAACAAAAACCGAAGGTACCAACAGCGCGTCCTTTAGTGCAGATTTTACATATTTTATCAATACACATTCTAGTGCCACCACGCCTTATGAGTACACATTGCACGATTCTAAAAATGGCAACCTCGTAAAAGGCATAAAAGATAATGATAAGTTAGCTCAAAAAGTAGGCGACTATGTGACCTCTAAAAAGGAGTTTAGCACTATAAATGTTAATGGAAACGACTTAAATATGTGGATGATTAAACCAGCAGATTTTGATGAAAATAAGCAGTATCCACTATTTATGTATCAATACTCTGGCCCAGGTTCTCAGCAAGTAGCCAACCGTTGGAATGGCGCTAATGACTATTGGTATCAGATGCTGGCACAACAAGGGTATATTGTGGTTTGTATTGATGGAAGAGGAACAGGTTTTAAAGGAGCAGACTTTAAAAAAGTAACCCAGAAAGAATTGGGTAAATATGAGGTTGAAGATCAAATCGAAGCTGCTAAAAAACTAGGAGAACTGCCTTTTATTGATGCGTCTCGTATCGGAATTTGGGGTTGGAGTTATGGAGGTTTTATGAGTAGTAATGCCCTGTTTAAAGGCAGTGATGTCTTTAAAATGGCAATAGCAGTAGCACCTGTGACGAGTTGGAGATTCTATGATACCATCTATACAGAGCGTTACATGACTACTCCAGATGAAAACCCAAGTGGTTACGATGATAACTCACCAATTAATCATGTAGATAAATTAAAAGGAGATTTCTTGTTAATTCACGGAACAGGAGATGATAACGTACATGTGCAGAATACCATGCGTATGGTTGAAGCTTTAATACAAGCCGATAAGCAATTTGAATGGATGATTTATCCGGATAAAAACCATGGTATTTACGGAGGTAACACCAGGTTACATTTGTACAAAAAGATGACGAATTTTATCCACAAAACTTTAGGCGATAAAATTGAGGAAAATAAAAATGAAGGTAAAGAAACCTCAAATATTAAAGGCTAATTAACAAAAAAACTAACTAATACAAATTATATGTCAACAGCAATTAAACAACCACATCAAAAAGAACTATTTGGGCACCCAGTAGGATTATACGTCTTGTTTTTTACCGAAATGTGGGAGCGTTTTTCATACTATGGAATGCGTGCGTTATTAACATTATATCTAGTAGAGAAAACAACTGCAGATAATCCCGGATTAGGATGGTTAGACTCAGAATCTATTATGTTATATGGTTGGTATACAATGCTAGTTTATGTAATGTCTATACCTGGCGGAATGATTGCTGATAAAGTTTTAGGACAAAAGAAAGCGGTTCTTTATGGAGCATTAACCCTTGTGGCTGGTCACGGTATACTTGCCTTTGATCAAATGTGGGCGTTTTACACAGGTTTAATACTTATTATTTTGGGTGTTGGTTTGTTAAAACCAAATATTTCAACTATGGTTGGAGGTTTGTATAAACAAGGGGATATAAGGAGAGACAAGGGTTTCAGTATCTTTTATATTGGAATTAATTTGGGGTCTCTTCTTGCTACTTTTATAGTAGGCTATGTTGGTGAGAAAATAGGATGGCACTATGGATTTGGATTGGCAGGTATTGCTATGTTATTTGGATTGCTTGTGTATTTATATGGGCAGAAATTTTTAATAATGGTTGGTAATAAACCAACTGAGGAAGATAAAAAAGATGATATTTCTATAAATAAATTATTAGGAGATTTGTTAAAGTCACCAGTAAATTTAGGTGTAGTTCTTTTAATTGTAGCTTATGCTATTTATGCTGGTTTTACATACCAAGGAGTAGATAGTTGGGGTTATACGGCACTATATATATTCATAGCTTTTGTAGCTGGTGTAATGATGATGATTTATAAGAACCTAGATACTAAAGTATCTAAAGATAGATATTTGGTACTACTTCTATCATTTTTAATTGTTATAGTCTTTTGGGGAGCATTTGAGCAAGCAGGTGGTTTAATGAGTATTTATACTAAAACAAATACAGATAGAATGTTGTTTGGATGGGAAGTGCCTGCAACTTGGTTCCAAGGATTAAATGCTGGTTTCATAATTATTTTTGCTACTATAGTAGCTGGTTATTGGGCTAAAAGGAAATTGAAAGGAAAAGAAGCTTCTTCGCTTTTTAAAATGGCTATTGGTACTATGATCATGGGATTAGGATTTGTTTTTATGATTTTTGCTGCAGCAGAATTTAACGAAAAAGGTAGTTCAGCTATGTATTGGTTAGTATTAGCATATTTATTCCATACAATAGGTGAATTATGTTCATCACCAGTTGCGCTTTCGTTCATTACAAAGCTGGCTCCTGTTAAATATGCGTCACTAATGATGGGTGTTTATTTTGCAGCTACAGGACTAGGAAATAAAGTTGCAGGCGTAATTGGTGAATCTGCCTCAGAATTCGGCGAATATGCTATTTTCTCAGGTATTACCATTTTTACTGTTTTATTTGGACTGTTAGTGATTTTGTTACTAAAGCCATTAAAAAGACTTACACATGGTGCTGAAGATAATGAGCGTGTAATTTTGGAAACAGAAAAATACGAAATAGCAGATCCTGATATTAATAACTAACAATAAATTAATTCCCTCGTAGATTTATATTTATGAGGGTTTTCTCTACTAACTAAATACTTTAAGATTTATGAGTAATTCATCCGAAAATTTTTTCGAAACTAAAGTGATGGGACATCCAGCTGGTCTGTTTGTACTGTTCTTTACAGAAATGTGGGAGCGTTTTTCGTATTATGGAATGCGTGCAATATTGGTTATTTTTTTAACAGGTGCTTTGGTTGGTGACAATCCAGGTTGGGGCTGGGATAAGCCTGCAGCATTATCGCTTTTAGGTACTTATGCCATGTTTGTGTATTTAACTCCTATTGTTGGTGGTTGGTTAGCTGATAACAAGATTGGTTATCGTATGGCTGTTGTTATTGGTGCCTTGCTAATGACACTTGGTCATGCCTCTATGGCGATAGAAACACCAACATTTCTTTACATAGGTATTTCATTATTAATATTAGGAAATGGTTTCTTTAAACCGAACATGACATCAATTATTTCCAAAATGTACGAAGGCCATGATGAGAAAAAAGATGGTGCTTATAACATTTTTTATATGGGAGTAAATGCAGGAGCATTTTTGGGGATTATGCTCTGTGGTTGGCTAGGTGAAAATGTAGGATGGAGTTATGGGTTTGGACTAGCAGGAATTTTTATGTTTTTAGGGATGATTCAGTTCTATTATGCACAACCATTATTTGGGGATGTAGGTGCTAAGCCTCAAAATGAAAAGAAAGGTATCATTGATACTTTGTCTGAAGATGTTGAAACTTCAAAAGAAAAAATTAGTGGTAAATTAAATCACTTTATAACTGTAGATTATTTGTTAATTGGGGTTTTTATTATTTCTGCGCTTATCTTTATCGTTAACGATCCTCTAAGTAAAATAGGAGATATCAATACGCTTAATTTTACTGTGGCTGGGATGACAGATTCGTTATTCTTTGCATTGTTAGCAGCAATTCTCTTTATTGTCATTCTTGTTGTTAGGATTCCTCGTTACGAAAGAGTTGTTAGAGACAGAATGATTGCTTTTACAATCTTCTGTATTTTTACAATTTTCTTCTGGGCTGCTTTTGAACAAGCGGCAGGTTCCTTGCCTATTTATACTAGAGATTTTACGGATAGAGTATTAGAGGGGAATGCAGCTTCATTATTTAAGATTATTGATGCAATTGTTACAATAGTACCCATAGGAATTATAACCTATGTGTTGTTGAGTCTTTTTAGAAAAACATTTAGTAGAATAGGTTTTTCAAATATTGTGCTGGCAATAAGTTTTGTCATTATTTGGGCTTTAGTAATTTATAAGCTGTACATCAACTTTAGTGCAGAAGCAAAAGAAGTTGAGATTACATGGTTTGCTATTTTAAATTCATTATTCATTATTGTTTTTGCTCCTTTATTTACAAAGTGGTGGGATAGTAAATACAATCCGCCAGCATCCGTGAAATATGGTTTAGGCCTTATTATAATGGCTGTTGGATTTGGTTTGTTAGCTTTTGCTACAAGAAACGTACCTTTAGGTGCTGAAACAGCCAAATTAAGTATGGTTTGGTTAGTTCTTGCCTATTTGTTTCATACACTTGGTGAGTTATGTTTATCACCGATGGGACTATCTTATTTAAGTAAATTAGTGCCTGCTAGAATGGTAGCCTTTATGTTTGGGGTTTATTATCTGGCTATTGCTATTGGTAATAAAATGGCACATTATGTAGGAGGTGATATTGAAAAGATTACAAAAGAGGATGGTCTATCTTACTTCTTTTTAATATTTACAGTAGTGCCAATAGGATTAGGTTTAGTGTCATTCGCATTACATCCATTATTAAAGAAATTAATGCACGGAGTACGTTAACATTACCGTTAAAATAATAGAAAATGCTCCGCTTTAGGGGCATTTTTTGTAAGTTCGGTATAAGATTTGCAACAAATTAGTTATGAAAAAAATAAAACTACTTATAGCCTTTGTAGCTTTTGGAACACTAGTGTCGTTTCAAAATGCTAGTGAAACTTCTGAAAAAGAGATAAATTGGATGACTTTAGAAGAAGCTATTAAGCTTCAGGAAAAAGAGCCTAAAAAGATTATAATGGATGTATACACCAATTGGTGTGGTCCATGTAAAATGCTTGATAAATATACCTTTCATAACGAGGATGTTGTAGATTATGTTAACGAACATTTTTATGCAGTAAAATTTAATGGTGAAGGGAATGATTCTGTGACATACAAAGATAAAACGTACACCAATCCAAGATATGATGCTACCAAAGCAAATAGACGTAATAGTGCGCATGAGTTAACACGTTTTCTTAATGTAAGAGCATATCCAACAATGGTGTTTTTTGATGAAAATGGAGATTACATAGCACCAATTTCCGGATACTTAAAACCGCGTCAAATAGAGTTGTACTTAAAGATGTTTAAAACAGATAAGCATAAAGAAATGACCACGCAAGAGAAGTTTAATGAGTATTATAAAAACTTTGAGCCTACTTTTAAGGAATAGGTTTGTAAGAATTATTCAACAATAAAAGCTCCCTTTTCATTGGTGTAATGGAAAGGGATTTTTTTGTCTCTGCATGTCAATTTCCAACGATTTACATAACTTTTATAATTACTGGCATCAGCAATAATTTGTTGTGGTTTTAAGCTATCAATAACTCTATTAAGATTCACTTTTGGAGAGTTACGAAGTAAAACAAAATGGGGTTGAAAAGACACGTTTTTATAAATACCCAAACTGTCTATAACTAATAATGTTTTGTTTTTAAATTGATAGATGTCTTGCAGGTTTGATAAGGCTACATCGTCAATAAATTCCCCAACTTTATAATTCTTAATAACGTTATCATTTCTAAGTTTAGAATCGTCCAAATTATGATGAACCTCAAGTTTGTCATTCTGTTTAAGTCCTATCATAGAAAAGCGACTTTTGTTAAAGGCAATAAAGGCTTCATCTTGATTTTGAAACTTGTTATAAATGTAAGTGCCTTGCAGGCAAATGATACTAATAAGACATATTGCTGCCCATTTAAAAGTTTTAAATTTATAAATCTGAACCGTGCTAACAATTATAATATAGGTACACAATACCTGAATTATAGTAAAAGGTATGTCTCTAAACAAAAAGGCTTCAAATTGAGCTACCCAAGCAACAAACTTGTTTAATAATTCAATTATAATACTATAAATTTGAACTATAGGTTTAGGAATATACCCAATTAAAGCCATCACAATTACCAAAAGACCTAAGCCAAGAATTGCTTCTAAAAACGGAATAACTACAAGGTTAGATATAAAAAACAATCCCGGAAACTGATGAAAATAGAACAAACTAATTGGTAATACACCAATTTGAGCGGCAATTGTAACAGTTAAAATTTGCCAAGGCATATCAAAAATCCAATATTTGGGTTGCCAGAGTTTATATAAAATAGGCTGAATACTCACGATTCCTAAAACAGCTAAATAACTCATCTGAAAACCTACTTCAAATAAAAATGTTGGCTTAATAATTAAAATAAAGAATGCTGAAATAGCTAAGGTGTTGTAAATATTTGTTGGCCGTTTTAGATGCATGGCTATGCTTATAATACTAAACATAGTAGCTGCTCTTGTAACCGAAGGTGATAAGCCTGCAACTATTGCAAATAACCAAAGTAGTGTAACAATAATTAGAGGTCTTATGATTCGTCCATGCTTTAGAAGAAGTAATGGTTTAAAAATAAAATTGAGAATTAGTAATATAATCCCAACATGCAAGCCCGATACTGCTAGAATATGAATAGTGCCAGAGTTTACATAATTGTTATAAATACTTTTGTCTATAGTTTGTCTTTGTCCTAAGAGCAGTGCATTGATGATGCTTAACACATCATCCTCAAAACCAGATTTAATAAGCCCACTATTGATTGTTGATCTCAGTTGGTCAGCATAACCATAAATGGTTGTAGGTTGGTCTGAAAGTATGAGTATTTCATTTGGTTTAAGATAAACTTGATTATAAACGTGCTTCAATTCTAAATAGTTGCTGTAATCAAATTGATGTGGATTTAAAGGTTTTTGAATATCTTTTAAATCTGATTTGGTATAGATAATAGCATCAACAGGTAAAGTGCCAGATAATGAATCTCTTTTAACATTGATAAGTAGTTTTCCTAAAGCTTTACTTTCATTAGCTGAAATTAACGAAACAATGTACTTATCGTTATAGAGATCTGGTTTTAGACGCTCTTTGATTTTGAATTTTAAACTAGGATATTCCTCAAATTTTAAATTTGTGTAATGTTGTGGCTGTAGTTTTTCGTTTTGGATGTTATAAGCGTTAATTCCAAGACTAACCATGCAGCAATACACAAGTATAGCAAAATATGGGGAACGACTAATTTTTTGTTTTAGGCTTAAATAGTAGATAAAAAGTAAAGCCATTAACCCTAAGGATAGGTAAATGGCCATACTAAAATTGGGTTTAAAATAATGAGCAATACAAATGCCTAGGATTAGACAAACCGTAAGTTTTATTATGTTGAAATTTAGTAACTTCATGATTGTGAGTTACTAATATAATAAAAGGAAGTTGTTTTTTTAAGAAAAATATTACAGCATACGTCTCGCCTGAACAAAGGCAAAATACCAGTATTTTTCTGCTAAAGAAGAGATCATAACACCTCTGCTTGTAGAGGCATGTATAAACTCTACATTACCTGTGCGTACATTGGTTACAATACCTACATGATTAACTTTTCTGCTATTCTTTTTAGTGGCAAAGAATACTAAGTCACCAACATTTACATCTTTAAGGTCTATCCAATCTCCATGAGATGATAAGCTGCCAGTAGTTCTTGGAACAGAGATGTCATTATCTTTAAATGTAGTGTAAACCAATCCAGAACAATCCATGCCACGTTTTGTAGTGCCACCATACTTGTAACGTGTGCCGTTAAATTTTTTGGCATATTTAGCGATAGCTTCTCCTTCTTGTGTAGGTTTTATAGTTGGGTTTACTTTTACAGTATGGGTTTGTCGCTTCTTTGAGGAGTAGGATTTTTTGGCTTTACAACTTGTTAATGTGGCAATAACACAAATAAGTAATATAATTTTTTTCATAAGGTTTTATATACTGCTTACTGATTCAACTATAAGTTTAGCGGCCTTTTCACTTGCTCCTTTACCGCCTAGTTTCTTTTCAAGTTCAAAATAGTCTAAAAATAATTGGTCTCTTTTATCCGAATTTAAAATAGCGTTAAGTTCCTGTTTTAAACGCTTTTTGTTGAGGTCGCCTTGTATTAATTCGGTAACCACTTCGCGGTCCATTATAAGGTTGACCAACGAGATAAACTTTAAGGTTATAATGCGTTTTGCAATATGATACGATATGGCATTCGCTTTATAACATACAACTTGTGGTACTTTATACAATGCGGTTTCTAAGGTCGCAGTGCCAGAAGTTACCAAAGCAGCATAAGAAATGCTCAGTAGGTCATAGGTTTTATTAGAAATAAAACTAACGTTGTTCTTTTTTATAAAGGTTTTGTAAAACTCAAAATCCTGGCTCGGAGCACCTGCGATTACAAATTGATAATCTTTAAAATCATCAACCAGACTAAGCATTACACCAAGCATTTTGGTAATCTCTTGTTTTCTACTTCCTGGCAATAATGCAATAATTGGAAGATTGCTTAATTGATGTGTTTTTCTAAATTCAATTTCATCAACTTGTGGTCGGTCTGCAATGGCATCAATTAATGGATGACCAACAAAATGAACATCAAAACCATAGGTTTTGTAAAAGTCTTTCTCAAAAGGAAGGATGCAGTACATGGCATCAACATCGCGCTTTATTTTTTCAACACGACTCGCTCTCGAAGCCCAAACCTGAGGGGAAATATAATAGTGAGTTCTAAAGTTTTGCTCTTTTGCCCATTTGGCAATTCTTAAGTTAAAACCGGAGTTATCTATAAATATAATAACATCAGGTTGAAACTCCGCAATGTCTTTTTTACAGAATTTAATATGACCAGAGATCTTTCTGAGATTCATAATCACTTCCGCAAAACCCATAAACTGACGCTCCTTGTAGTGCATTACCAATTCACCACCTACAGCTTGCATTAAATCTCCTCCCCAAAAACGAATATTAGCATTATTATCCTCCTTAAATAGAGCTTTCATAAGGTTCGATCCGTGCAGATCACCAGAGGCTTCGCCAGCAATGATATAATACTTCATTAATTGAAAAATTTAATAATCATAGTTATTATAAAAACTAACATTGTAGCAATTAGAACACCTTGAGCTCTATTGTCTTTTTTCTTCCTTAGAAAGAAAAAGAAAATTGCAAGATTAGGTAAAGCACCAAGACTAATCATTTTTGTTAAAATACCACGTTGAGCACTCTGTCTTAATACTAGTAACCAATCATCGTCGTTTCCAAAAATTTGGATAGCTACTAAAAGCCCTAAGAATGTTGCAATAATACCAACTAAAAACCCAATAATTATATCTTTATTCATGTTTGTATTTTTAGTTGATGTTAGTGTCATTCTATTCGGATAATTAATTCAACTTCCATGTGTTCAACGATTGAATGGTATGATGAGCCGTTAAATCAAACTGAACAGGGACAATCGAAACATAGCCATGTTCTAAAGCCCATTCGTCTGTATCTTCTCCATTGTCCATATTTACAAATTTACCAGCTAACCAATAATATTCTCTACCCATAGGGTTTACGCGTTTATCAAATTCTTCAACCCAATTAGCACGTGCTTGTCTACAAACTTTAATGCCTTTTATGTCTTTTTTGTTAAGGTTTGGTAAGTTTACATTCAATACCACACCATCTGGTAAACCATGTTCTAGAACTTGTCTGGTAATGGTTTCAACAAAGGTCTTACAATGTTCAAAATTTGCATTCCAGTTATAGTCTAAAAGCGAAAATCCAATTGCAGGAATCCCTTCAATACCAGCTTCTAAAGCAGCGCTCATCGTTCCAGAATAAATCACGTTGATAGAAGAGTTAGAGCCGTGGTTAATACCAGATACACAAATATCGGGTTTGCGATCCAAAATCTCTCTAACAGCTAATTTTACACAGTCGGCAGGTGTACCAGAGCAACTGTATTCGGGTTGTTTACCATCAATAGTTACCTTTTCTATGTAAAGTGTTGAGTTTACAGTAATAGCGTGTCCCATTGCGCTTTGAGGGCTATCTGGTGCAACAACTACGACATCTCCAATTGTGCTCATTATACTGATTAGCGTACGTATTCCAGGTGCAGTTATGCCATCATCATTAGTTACTAAAATTAAAGGACGCTTTGCCATATCGTAATTGAGATTTTAAGTAGGGTAAAAATACTAAAAACCTTAAGAAGTAGAAGTATTTGTACCTTTAACAAAAAATTAGTGCCGTGATTTTTTATGGCACGGTTTTTTCTTCTATTTTAGTGAAAATAATCATTACCTACTTGTGTAATTAGAAAAATTAGAAAGATGAGAGGGAATTATAAATTTTTATTGTTAGCATTCTTAATTGCTTTTGCTTCATGTAGCTTTACTAGTAAGAAGTTTGATGATAATCCAGATAAAGATAAATTACTTATTCAATTAATTACTTATGTTTTAGATAACGGACATTTTAATCCTCAGGATTTAAATGATAGCTTTTCTGAAAATGTTTTTGAAGATTATTTAAATCAGTTAGATCCATTCAAACGTTATTTTTATGAATCGGACATAAAGGAATTTGAAGCCTTTAAAACGCAATTAGATGATCAGATTAAAGATTACGATGTGGCGTTTTTCAATTTAACTCACGAGCGTTTATTAAAGCGAATTGAAGAATCTAAAGCTATTTATGCTGAAATATTAGAAAAACCTTTTGATTTTACAAAAGATGAAAGCTATACTGCTGACTACGAAAAGTTAGATTATGTAAAGAATAAGCGTGAAATGAAAGAGCGTTGGAGACAACAACTTAAGTTTTCAACTATTGCTAATTATGACGATTTGGTAGGTGAAAGAAATTTTTCTGTCGGTAGTATTCAGGATACACCTGAATTGGATGATTTAGAGGATAGATCTGAGGTTTTAGATAAAAAAAATAAAAGTGAGATAAGAAATAAATCTGATAAAGAATTGGAAGAGGAAGCTAGAGAAGCGACTAAGCGTTCTCTAGATGAGCTTTACGATTTTATTGATGATAGACAACGCAAAGACTGGTTTGCGGTATATATTAATGCCATAGTAGAAGAGTTTGATCCGCATACCTTCTATTTTGCACCAGAAGATAAAGACCGTTTTGATGTAGCTATGTCTGGTAATTTTGAAGGTATTGGAGCGAGATTGCAAAAGAAAATGGACGCTATCATGGTAAACGAAATTATCAGTGGAGGTCCTGCATGGAGAGCAAATGAATTAGAGGTTGGTGATCAGATTTTAAAAGTGCGCCAGTCAAATGAAGAAAAGCCTGTAAATATTGTTGGGATGCGTTTAGATGATGCCATCAAACTGATAAAAGGCCCAAAAGGGACAACAGTGGTTTTGACTTTAAAGAAAGTTGATGGCACAATAGAAGATATTTCAATCACCAGAGATATTGTAGAATTGGAAGAAACCTATGCAAAATCATCAACTGTAATAAAAGATGATAAAAAGTTTGGTGTTATTAATCTTCCAAAATTCTATGTAGATTTTGAAAATTATAATAAGCGAAATGCTGCTTCAGATATCAAACAAGAGATCGTAAGATTAAAGCAAGAGGGTATTGAAGGCTTAGTCTTGGATTTGAGAAATAATGGTGGTGGTTCTTTGCAAACCGTTGTGGATATAGCAGGTTTGTTTATAGAAGAGGGTCCTGTTGTGCAAGTAAAAGAGACAGGTCAACCAAAAGAGGTGTTGAAAGACAGAGACAAGTCTATTGTTTGGGATGGTCCTTTAGTAATATTGGTAAATGAATTATCGGCTTCGGCTTCTGAGATTTTAGCAGCTGCAATGCAAGATTACAAACGTGCCATTGTTATTGGTAGTAAGCAGACTTACGGAAAAGGAACGGTTCAGAATGTGTTGGATTTAAACCGCTTGGTTCGTAATAATTCTAATGGAGATTTAGGAGCCTTAAAGTTTACGACTCAGAAGTTTTATCGAGTAAATGGTGGTTCTACCCAGCTAGAAGGTGTTAAAAGTGATGTAGTAGTACCAGACAGATATAGCTATATTGACATAGGTGAAAAGGATCAGGAAAATCCATTGCCTTGGGATAAGATTGATGCTGTAGATTATGATGTTTGGGCCAATTATTTTGATTATGATACTACTATAGAAAAAAGTAAAGCACGTATGGCAGCCAATGAGCAGCTAAAGTTAATTGATGCTAATGCTAGATGGGTGAAGAAAATAAGAGATCGAGAGATTTACTCCTTAAATTACGAAGATTACAAAAAAGATATGGAGCTCAATGAAGAAGAGGCAAAACGATTTGAAAAATTATCAGAGTATAAAACCAATTTAACGTTTAGTTCATTACCATATGAAGTTGAATTGATGGATGAAGATTCTATACTTAAAGAAAAGCGTGATCGTTGGCATCAAAGTTTAGCTAAAGATGTTTATATAGAGGAGGCCTTAAATGTATTACATGATTTAAAAATGACTTACGCTATAAAAAACAAAGTAGCAGAAGTAAAGAATTAAAATATTAATGGGAAACCAAAGCAATTCTCTAACAAGTTTAGCGCTTCAAAAGTTTAAAAAGAACTTTTGGGGCGTTTTCAGTTTAGGGATAATTGCTTGCATAGGTTTGGTCTCAGTTTTTGCCTATGTTTTTGCTCCAGATGCTTCTAAGAATGCTAACCAGATGCATTTGTCTATTCACTCAAAACCTCCTGGATTTCAAGTTCAGATATTAACGCTCCCATCGGGTATTAAATCCGAACAGAGTTTCTTGTCTAAACTTTTTTTTGGAGCTCAGAATACAGATACGGAAATTCCTGTTCAGTCTTATGAGGTAAAAGATAATATGCTGACTTATGTTGAATATGCTTCAGATGGTCTCCAAGGCATAGAAAAGCAAATAAATTTAGATCGTTTTCCGAATTCAGATTATAAATCTTACATCGAAAACCGAAGTTTCATTTTTGGTACAGATAAATATGGAAGAGACTATCTAAGCCGTATTTTAATTGGGTCGCGTATTTCGTTTTTTATTGGTTTTATTGCGGTTTTTATTTCTTTGGTAGTTGGGCTGTTAATGGGAAGTCTAGCAGGTTATTATGGTGGTAAGGTAGATGCAATAATCATGTGGATTATTAATGTAACATGGTCTATACCAACACTGCTATTGGTTATAGCAATTACCTTGGCTTTAGGAAAGGGCTTTTGGCAGGTGTTTATAGCTGTAGGATTAACAATGTGGGTAGAAGTGGCAAGAGTGGTGCGAGGACAAATTATAAGTGCTAAAGAGATGCAATATGTTACTGCGGCTAGGGCTTTAGGCTATACAGATTACAGAATTATAACAAAACATATTTTGCCTAATATTTTTGGGCCATTAATTGTGATTTCAGCAGCTAATTTTGCAGCTGCAATACTCATTGAAAGTGGACTTAGTTTTTTAGGAATAGGGGCACAACCACCAATGGCAAGTTGGGGAGCAATGATAAAAGATCACTATAATTATATAATTCTAGGTAAACCATATTTAGCATTAATTCCGGGAATTTGCATTATGCTTTTGGTAATGGCATTTATGTTGGTTGGCAATGCTCTGCGTGATGCTTTAGATGTAAAAACTTAAATCAATTTTATTATGACAAATAAAGGGAAATTAATTTTTTTAGTTGTTTTTGTACTTTCAAGTCTTTTAATTCAGTATGATTTTTCTTTAGCAGAAATTAAATTGAAAAATGTTGTTAGTACAATAATAGCGGGTGTGGTAGCGGTTTTGTTAATCAGTTTTCTACAGAAAAGAAAAATGTAAAGACTTAAATCCTATTCGTTTTTCAAAGCTTCAATTTCTTCATTTGTCGTTTCAATGAAGTCTAAAACATCATCTTGACCGATTTTTTTAGAAGATGAAGTAATAAAATAAGGAGGTACTTCTTCCCAGGTTTTTAGTAATTCTTTGCAATAGTCTTCAACATGATTGTCTATGGCATTAGGTTTAAGCTTATCTGCTTTGGTGAAAATAATTCCGAACGGAATACCATTTTCGCCCAAATACTGCATAAACTCTAAATCTATAGTTTGGGGTTTGTGTCTAATATCAACCAAAACAAAAGCAGAAACCAATTGTTGTCTTTGCTCAAAATAATTGGTGATAAATTTCTGAAACTTCTTCTTAGACGTTTTTGAAACTCTGGCATAGCCATAGCCAGGTAAATCAACTAAATACCAATTGTCATTAATGATGAAATGATTAATAAGCTGTGTTTTTCCTGGTCGTCCCGACGTTTTTGCTAAACTTTTTCTATCTGTAAGCATATTGATTAAAGACGACTTACCAACATTACTTCTGCCAATAAAAGCATATTCAGGAATACGATTCTTAGGGCATTTTGCCACATCAGAATTGCTCATTACAAATTCAGCTGATTTTATCTTCATGATAATTTCTGTAAGAGTAGAAATCTTCTAATTAATAAACAATAGTGTTTTATAGACCTCTTGATTCTAGCCAGCTATTCAATATTTTATTGAATTCTTCTGGATGTTCCATCATAGCTGCGTGTCCACACTTATCAATCCAAAATAAATCAGAATCTGGTAAAAGCTCGTGAAATTCTTCTGCAACTTCAGGTGGAGTTACGGTATCATTTTTTCCCCAAATAATACAAGTTGGAGTTTGCATTTTTGGAAGGTCTTTAGCCATATTGTGTCTTATGGCACTTTTGGCAATTGCTAAGGTTTTTATTAGCTTATTTCTATCATTTACGGTTTCGTAAACTTCATCTACAATTTCTTTTGTTGCTACAGCAGGATCGTAAAAAACGTCTTGGGCTTTTTTCTTTATGACCTCATAGTCGCTACGTTTTGTATAACCACTACCCATAGCACTTTCGTATAGGCCAGAACTACCTGTAATAACAAGTGCTTTTATTTTTTTGGGATATAATTTAGTATGGTATAGTCCAATGTGTCCACCTAATGAATTTCCTAGTAGGATAACATTATCAAGACCTTTAAATTCTATAAAGTCTTTTAGGTAATTGGCAAAACTTTTAACATTGGTTTTTAACAGAGACATAGTGTATATTGGGAGTTCTGGAATAATAATTTTGTAGCCATTATTGCCAAAAAAACGGGTCACAGCATCAAAATTACTCAATCCTCCCATTAAACCGTGAAGCACTATAATTGGTGTGCCTTCACCTACTTCAATATATCTATAATCCTTTTCTTTTTTTAAAAGGTGTGTCATCTATAACATTAGTGCTTAGTGTTAAAAACAAAAGTACATGATTTTTTTTATTTATAAATCACTTAAACAGAAATGAAAAAAAATATATATACACTAATCAAGTGATTCTTGAATTGAAACTAAATTTTGGTACCTCTAAAACAAAATTTGTATTTCTAACCTGTTGATAAACACCACTTCAAAAATTTCTTCTGGTGTATTGATTTTATTAGGCTTTTTGATTTTAAAAAACATCAAAATTCAAAACTTATCAACAAAAGTGGGAGTCTGTGGTAAATTGTGGTAAATTTTTCAATATATTTGATTCTTAAACGTTAAAGTGGAAAATCAAGGGTATTGAATTCATTTGTTGGAACATACGAGTGTAAGGCAGATGCAAAAGGGAGGCTAATGGTCCCTGCTGCGCTAAAAAAGCAATTGTCTGCTGCTTTACAGGATGGTTTTGTGCTTAAGCGTGCGGTGTTTCAGCCGTGTTTGGAGTTGTATCCTATGTCTGAATGGAATGCGTTGATGACTAAGGTGAATAAACTCAATCGTTTTAAGAAAAAGAACAACGACTTTATAAGACGCTTTACAGCAGGTGTAAAGGTGGTGGAGGTTGATAGTGCTGGTCGTTTATTAATTCCAAAAGATTTAATCGGTTTTTCAGGGATTTCAAAAGAAGTGGTATTGGCTTCTGCTGTAAATATCATTGAGATTTGGGATAAGAATAAATACGAGCAAGCTATTGATGATGCAGCATCAGATTTTGCTGATTTAGCTGAGGAAGTAATGGGACAAGATGATGATGACAATGGAATATCATAATGCAGTTTTACTCAAAGAAACAGTTGATGGTTTAGATATAAAGCCAGATGGCGTTTATGTGGATGTTACATTTGGTGGTGGTGGTCACAGTCGAGAAATCTTGTCTAGGTTAGGTGACGAAGGAAAATTGTATGCCTTCGATCAGGATAAAGATGCTTTAGCTAATAAAATTGATGATAATCGTTTTGTGCTTATCAATGAAAATTTTAGATACATCAAACGGTTTTTGAGGTTTTATGGTGTAAAGGAGGTTGATGGCGTGTTGGCGGATTTTGGAGTGTCGTCTCATCAGTTTGATGTTGCGGAGCGTGGTTTTTCAACACGATTTGAAGCGAAGCTTGATATGCGAATGAATCAGGACAGCAAATTATCTGCATATGAGGTCATCAATGAATACGAGGAAGAACAACTAAGAGATGTTCTTTTGCAATATGGTGAGTTAAGACAAGCGCCAGCTATGGCAAGAGTTATAGTTTCAGAGCGTAAAGTTGAGCCGATTGAAACAAGTGAGCAGTTAAAGTTGGTGTTGAAGAAGTTTCTTAACCATAGAAAAGAGAATAAGGTTTTAGCCCAAATCTATCAAGCTATTAGAATAGAGGTCAATCAAGAAATCCAAGTGTTGAAAGAATTGCTTTTGCAAATGCCAGAGATTCTAAAAAAAGGTGGAAGGTTAAGTTTTATTTCCTATCACTCATTAGAAGATAGATTGGTAAAACGCTTTATAAGAAGTGGAATGTTTGAGGGAGAGCCTGAGCGAGATGTCTTTGGGAATTTTGAAGTGCCATTAAAAAAAGTAGGTGGTTTAATTGTGCCTTCAGAATCAGAAATAAAAATGAACAATAGAGCGCGAAGTGCAAAACTTCGAATTGCTGAAAAAATATGAAGAAAAGTATCTACAGCATATTAAGAGGTAAGTTTCTAATCAGTGATGATTCGTTTAAAAATTGGCGCATCATCATTTTTATTTCATTTCTAGCCATCATAATGATTGCTAGCTCTCATAGTGCTGATAAAAAGGTGTATGAAATTGCGAAGCTCAATAACGAGGTAAAAGAATTAAGATCTGCATTTGTTGATGGTCGTTCAAAACTAATGCGATTAAAAATGGAATCGACCATCATAAATAAAGTGGCAGATAAAGGAATTCATATTTCTGAGATTCCACCAACAAAAATTAAGGTACTTAGTTCGGAAGAGTAGAGCTAATAAAAATAAACAAGGTAATAATAAACTTTGGCAACAACAGAAACTAACATATTAAACAGATTATACTTTGTGGCAGGCATCATGTTTGTGTTTGCGCTTGCTGTGGTATTTAAGCTGGTTAGTATTCAGTTTATCCAAGGAGAAGAATACCGTCAGTTAGCAGAAAAAAGAACGGTTAAGGATTTTGATATAGAGCCTAATCGAGGTAATGTGTACTCTGCGGATGGGAGTTTGTTGGCGACATCAATACCAAAATACGATATAAGGCTCGATGCGGTGCAAGCGCAGCAAGCGGTGTTCGATGAGCATATTGGTGCTTTAGCAGATTCACTTTCTGTGTATAAAGGAAAATCGGCTTCTTACTATAAAGACATTATTAGAAAAGCACGAAGAAACAAAAACAGATATTTTTTACTTGCTAGAAATATTAGCTACTCAGATTATATTAGGTTGAGAAACTTCCCCTTACTCAATAAAGGTGCTATTGGTGGTGGATTAATTGTAGAGCAAACAACACGTCGAGAGCATCCAATGGGTGAAATTGCGGCAAGATCTATAGGTTATGAGCGTGTTGATGAAAACCAATATGCGACAAGGGTTGGGATTGATGGAGCTTTTGGTGAAAAATATTTACGTGGAGTAAAAGGAAAACGTTTAAAACAAAAGATAGGTAACGGACAGTGGAAACCAATTGCAGATTTCGATCAGGTAGAACCACAAGATGGTTACGATGTGTATACGACCATAGATGTCAATATTCAAGATATAGCACATCATTCACTTTTGGGCCAACTTGAAAAGTATGAAGCAGAGCATGGTTGTGTTGTGGTGATGGAAGTGAAAACGGGTGAGATTAGAGCAATTTCTAATTTGGCAAGAACTTCTAAAGGAACCTATTACGAGAAGCTGAACTATGCGGTGGGAGAAAGCCATGAGCCAGGTTCTACCTTTAAGACTATGGCAATGATTGCTGCGTTAGAGGATAAGGTAATTGACACCTCTACAATTGTTGATACTAAAAGCGGGACGAAATATTTTTACGGAAGAACTATTAGTGATTCACATCGTGGTGGTTATGGTAAGATTTCGGCAGCAAAAGCCTTGGAGGTATCTTCAAACATTGGTTTGGCAACAATAGTTGATGATCACTATTCGAAGAATCCAGAAAAGTTTTTAGATCGTCTAAGTAAATGGAAATTAGACCAACCACTTGGTGTGTCAATTATAGGAGAGGGGAAACCAGATATTCCAAGACCTGGTGCGTCTAATTGGAGTAGAAATGCATTGCCATCCATGGCTTACGGTTATAACTTAACAATGACTCCGTTGCAAACGCTTGCGTTTTATAATGCTATTGCAAATAATGGAGAAATGATAAAGCCACGATTCATCCGTTCGGTAAAGTCATTCGATAAAGATGTTGAAGTATTCAAAAAGCAAGTTTTGGTAGATAAGATTTGTTCAGATAAAACCTTGGCAGAGATTAAAGATATTTTAAAAAACATTGTTATTCGTGGCACGGGAAAAAACATGTACTCAGAAACTTTTTCTATGGCAGGTAAAACAGGTACAGCGCGTACAGACTATGCTAATTACGAAGAATGGAGAAAGGATAAAAAGTATATTTCTTCTTTTGCAGGATATTTTCCGGCGGATAATCCTAAGTATTCGTGTATTGTGGTAATTCATAAGCCAAGTACCAAAGTTGGATACTATGGTGCAGATGTTTCTGGCCCTGTTTTCAAACGCATTGCTCAAAAAATATATACAGATACACCATTAATTGACGATGTAAAGACACTAGATTTTAATGATAAGCTAGTTAATGAAGATTATGAGAATTACTTCGATAATGTAAATAAGTACAAAGCGTTGATGCCAAGTGTTGTTGGGATGCCAGCAATGGATGCTATTGCTTTATTGGAAAATCTTCAGGTTAATGTTAAAGTGAAATTAAGAGGTAGTGGTACTGTGAAATCCCAATCCGTAGATAAGCATCAGAAATTAAAACCTAATCAAACAATTGTTCTAGAGGCATCATGAAGATTTTAAAAGACATATTGTATAAGGTTACTATAAATGCTGTTGTGGGTAGCACAAGTACTACTGTAAACAAAATAGAATTTGATTCTCGCAAGGTTGAAACTGATGATGTGTTTATTGCAATTAGAGGAACACTAGCAGATGGTCATAACTATATAGAAAAAGCAATAAAAGATGGTGCGACCTCTATTGTTTGTGAGGTGTTACCAGAGACGTTGCAAGACGGAATTACGTATGTTGAAGTTGAAAATTCTAATCAAGCTTTGGCTTTTATAGCTGCCAACTATTTTGAGCATCCTTCTGAAAACTTAAAACTAGTAGGTGTTACGGGTACTAACGGTAAAACAACAGTAACGAGTTTGTTGTATCAGTTGTTTAAAAAAGCAGGTTATAAGGTGGGATTGTTGTCGACCGTAAAAATTATGGTAGATAATACTGAATATAAAGCAACCCATACAACACCAGATTCGTTAACTATCAATAAGTATCTAAAACTTATGAATGATGAAGGTGTGGAGTTCTGTTTTATGGAGGCGAGTTCGCATGGCATTCATCAAAGCAGAACAGAAGGTTTAAAGTTTGCTGGTGGAATTTTCACCAACCTATCTCACGATCATTTAGACTATCATGAGTCTTTCGCAGAATACAGAGATGTAAAAAAGGCATTTTTCGATCACTTACCGAAAGATGCATTTGCATTGTCTAACATGGATGATAAAAATGGTTTGGTGATGTTACAAAATACTGAGGCTAAGAAATACACTTATGCCTTAAAGAATTATGCCGATTACAGAGCACAGATTTTAGAAAACGAATTTAGCGGTTTATTGCTAAAAGTGAATGATAGTGAGCTTTGGACAAAACTCATCGGAAGTTTTAATGCGTACAATATCCTTGCTATTTACGGAGCAGCAGAATTATTGGGTTTAGAAAAAGATGAAATTTTAAGATTGATAAGCGAATTAGATAATGTATCTGGTCGTTTTCAGTATTTCATTTCAGAAGAAAAGATAACAGCAATTGTTGATTATGCCCACACGCCAGATGCTCTAAAAAATGTACTTGAAACTATAAATAGTATTCGTACTAAAAATGAAGAGTTAATTACGGTTGTTGGTTGTGGTGGAGATAGAGACAAGACCAAGCGACCAAAGATGGCGCATATAGCTTCAGCATTAAGCACTAAAGTTATTTTTACTAGTGATAACCCACGAAGCGAAGTTCCGGAAGCGATTATTGAGGATATGGAAAAAGGTGTCGAGCCTCAAAATTTTAAAAAGACATTATCAATAACAGATAGAAAACAAGCCATAAAAACAGCATGTCAAATGGCTGAAGCTAAAGACATCATCTTAATTGCGGGTAAAGGACATGAGACTTATCAAGAAATAAAAGGCGAGCGCTTCGATTTTGATGATTATAAAACAGTACAAGAATTTTTAAAACAATTACAAAAGTAGATGCTATATTATTTATTTGAATATTTAGAAAAACAATTCCAATTTCCAGGGGCATCACTGTTTGGGTTTTTAACCTTTAGAGCTGCAATGGCAGTTATTTTATCCTTGTTAATTTCTACTATTTATGGTAAGCGTATTATAGAATTTTTGCGTAAGAAACAAGTAGGAGAAACCATTCGAGATTTAGGTTTAGAAGGTCAGGTAGAAAAGGCTGGTACACCTACTATGGGTGGACTTATAATTATACTGGCCACGTTACTTCCAGTACTGTTGATAGCAAAATTGGAAAACATCTATATAATCTTATTGGTTATCACCACTTTGTGGATGGGAACCATTGGGTTTATAGATGATTATATCAAAAAATTCAAAAATGATAAGGAGGGCTTAAAAGGGAAGTTTAAAGTTTTAGGTCAGGTAGGCTTAGGGCTTATTGTTGGTTTAACCTTGTATTTTCATAATGACGTAACTATAAAAGAAGAATTACCGCTTCAGCAACAGCAAGAATTGTTGGCTGAAAATCCAAATATACCAGAGGCGCAATTATTTGATGTTGCTAAAAAATCTACGAAAACAACCATTCCGTTTGTAAAGAATAATGAGTTCGATTATTCAGATTTAATTACCTGGATAAGTCCGGATTTGGAAAGCTATGCTTGGATCATTTTTGTTTTAGTGAGTATCATCATTGTAACTGCAGTTTCTAATGGTGCAAATCTTACAGATGGTATAGATGGCTTAGCAGCAGGAACTTCGGCAATCGTTGTATTGACCTTAGGGATTTTTGCTTGGGTGTCTGGTAATATTATTTTTTCTAAATATCTAGATATAATGTATATCCCTCAGGTAGAGGAGATAACAATTTACATCGCTGCATTCGTGGGAGCGCTCGTTGGGTTTTTGTGGTATAACGCGTATCCGGCGCAAGTGTTTATGGGAGATACAGGGAGCTTAACCATTGGAGGAATCATTGCGGTAATAGCAATAGCGGTAAGAAAAGAATGGCTAATACCAGTACTCTGCGGAATTTTCTTAGCAGAGAATCTATCTGTAATGATGCAGGTGAGTTATTTCAAATACACCAAGAAAAAATATGGTGAAGGCAGGCGGATTTTCAAGATGTCTCCGCTACACCATCATTATCAAAAATCAGGATATCACGAAAGTAAAATAGTCACGCGTTTTTGGATTGTGGGCATTCTGTTAGCTATCATTTCAATCGTGACATTGAAGATCAGGTAAAGCCCACCCTAACCCTCCCAGAGGGAGGGAATTATTAGAGTGATGAAAAGTTTAATAAGAGAAAAGAAAATAGAGCTGATTAGCATATTAGAAAAATGGAAAGTGAACAAAATCAGCAAAAGTTAAAAAAGTCCTTCCCTTCTGGGGAAGGATTTAGGAAGGGGCAGAAAGGGCTTTTAGTGATTCTTGGAGGTGGAGAAAGTGGTGTAGGTACAGCACTTTTGGCGAAGGCAAAAGGATATGATGTGTTTGTGTCCGACAAAGGGAAAATTAAAGAAAAATATAGAGACGTTCTTTTAAATAATGAGATTGAATTTGAAGATGAACAGCATACAGAATCTAAAATTCTGAATGCAGACATCGTCATGAAAAGTCCTGGTATACCAGATAAAGTGGCTTTGGTAAAACAGATTCGAGGCGCTGGTATTAAGGTGGTGTCCGAGATTGAATTTGCTTCAAACTATACAAATGCAACATTGGTGGCGATAACTGGTAGTAATGGCAAAACAACAACAGCAACTTTAACACATCATTTGTTAAAACAAGAGCTAGATGTAGGTTTAGCAGGAAATATTGGTGACAGTTTTGCAAAGCAAATTCTGGAAAAAGACCATGACAACTATGTGTTGGAAGTAAGTAGTTTTCAGCTGGATGATATCCATGATTTTAAACCAAAAATTGCAGTATTAACCAATATAACACCAGATCATTTAGATCGCTACGATTATAAGTTTGAAAACTATATCGCTTCAAAATTTAGAATTGTAGAAAACCAAACCGAAGATGATTATTTCATTTACGATGCAGATGACGAGGTCATAACAGACTGGTTACAAAGCCATCAAATTCAATCTAAAAAGTTGCCTTTTTCATTGACGAGAGAAATTGAAGAAGGTGCTTATTACAAAGACAAAAACATAATAATAACAATAGATAACAACAAGATAATTATGCCAACAGAAAACATAGCATTAGAGGGTAAACATAACGTTAAAAACGCTATGGCTGCTTCTACAGTAGCACATTTGCTTAAAATAAGAAAACAAACTATAAGAGAGAGTTTAGAAAACTTTCAAGGGGTTGAACATCGTTTGGAGCAAGTGCTTAAGATTAATAAGGTGCAGTATATCAACGATTCTAAAGCGACTAATGTTAATGCAACTTACTTTGCCTTAGAGAGCATGGATGCGCCAACGGTTTGGATTGTTGGTGGTGTTGATAAAGGCAATGATTATAAAGAATTGTTTCAATTCGTAAATGAAAAAGTAAAAGCGATTATTTGTCTTGGTGTAGATAACAAAAAGCTAATCGAAGCTTTTGGAAACATGGTCGATGTTATTGTAGAAACGCAATACATGAGCGAGGCTGTTAAGATTGCATACAAGGTAGCTGAAGCTGGCGATAATGTGTTATTGTCTCCAGCATGTGCTAGTTTCGATTTGTTTGAAAACTATGAAGACCGTGGACGTCAATTTAAAGACGCTGTGAGAAACTTATAAAAATTTAAAACGTTGAATTAGGGAGGCAACGATAAAAAGGTTAAGCGTGCAAAATATTTTTTCACAAATAAAAGGAGATAGAGCTATATGGGCAATAGTAACGCTATTGGCTATATTCTCATTTTTACCAGTTTATAGTGCTGCCAGCAACTTGGCATATGTTGGCGGTACAGGTAACACTTTTTCTTTTTTTGTGAAGCACTTTATGCACTTGTCGCTAGGTTTTGCGATTATGTATGCGGTTCATAAAATTCCGTACAGGTATTTTAAAGGGCTTTCTATGGTGTTGATTCCTGTGGTATTAGTACTTCTTTTAATTACAATTTTACAAGGTTCAACCAATTCTCAAGGTACAAATACGAGTCGTTGGATACAAATCCCAATCGTAAATATGTCTTTTCAAACATCTACATTGGCAGCGGTTGTTTTAATGGTGTATGTGGCACGCTATCTTTCAAAAATAAGAGAGAAAAGTGTAAGTTTTAAAGAAACTATTTTACCACTTTGGGGACCAGTATTTTTTGTTCTAATTCTTATTCTTCCTGCCAATTTTTCTACAACAGCTATCATCTTTACTATGGTAATGATGTTGGCATTTATAGGTGGTTATCCAATAAAGTATCTCGCAGTAATAATTGGTTCAGGATTGTTGGCTTTGGTACTATTTGTCTTGGTGGCGAAAGCATTTCCAGATGCCATGCCAAATCGTGTGGACACTTGGATGAGCAGAATTGAAAATTTTGCAAATGGAGAAGATACAGAAGAAGATTATCAAATTGAAAAAGCAAAAATTGCAATCGCAACTGGTATAAAACCATTAGGTCCAGGGAAAAGTGTTCAGAAAAACTTTTTACCACAATCGTCATCAGATTTCATATTCGCAATCATCATTGAAGAGTATGGTTTGTTCGGTGGTATATTTTTATTGGTGATGTATTCTTGGTTGTTGTTTAGAATTGTTGTGGTGTCGCAAAAAGCAGATACCGTATTCGGAATGTTGCTGGTGCTCGGTGTCGGTCTGCCAATTGTGTTTCAGGCACTAATTAATATGGCTGTTGCAGTTGAATTATTTCCGGTAACAGGGCAAACCTTACCATTAATAAGTAGTGGAGGGACGTCCATTTGGATGACCTGTATGGCCATAGGAATAATATTAAGTGTAAGTGCTAAGCGCCAAGAGATAAAAGAAAATGAAGTTCTAGAGGGTGATAACCCTTTAGATATTTTAAGTGAAACAATTTAATGAGTAACTATAAATTCATATTGTCAGGTGGTGGTACAGGAGGTCATATATATCCTGCCATAGCTATTGCTAACGAATTAAAATCGCGCTATCCAGATGCTGAATTTTTATTTGTTGGAGCATCAGATCGTATGGAAATGGATAAAGTACCACAAGCTGGTTATAAGATAGAAGGTTTGTGGATTTCTGGTATTCAAAGAAAATTGACGTTGAAGAATTTAATGTTTCCTTTTAAGTTGATAACAAGCCTATTGAGATCTAGAAAAATCATAAAAACCTTTAAGCCAGATGTAGTGATAGGTACTGGTGGATTCGCAAGCGGACCATTATTACAAATGGCAACATCTAAAGGTATACCATCATTAATACAAGAACAGAATTCGTATCCAGGAATCACTAATAAATTGTTAGGTAAGAAAGTTGACACCATTTGTGTGGCTTATGATGGTTTGGAAAAATTCTTCCCAAAAGAAAAATTAAAGTTGACAGGCAACCCAATAAGAAAAGATTTGTTGGCTGTAAAAGGAAAGCATATTGAAGGTAAAGATGTATTTAAGCTTATTCATAGTAAGCATACATTGTTGGTGCTTGGAGGAAGTTTGGGAGCGAGGCGCATCAATGAACTTATTGAAACAAATCTTAGTTTTTTTGAAGAACAAAACGTGCAGCTCATTTGGCAATGTGGTAAGTTGTATTATGATAGATATAAACAACATAATGATTTAAAATATGTTCAGGTGCATGCCTTTTTAAATAACATGGATATGGCCTATGCAGCTGCAGATGTTATTATTTCAAGAGCTGGTGCGATTTCGGTCTCGGAACTATGTATTGTTGGAAAGCCAACCATCTTTATCCCATCGCCTAATGTGGCAGAAGACCATCAAACAAAGAATGCACAGGCTGTAGCAGATAAAAATGCAGCGATTTTAATTAAGGAAAGTGATTTAGATAGTGACTTTCAAAATCATTTTTCAGAATTAATTTCAAACGAAGAAAAGCAGTCAGAACTAAGTAAAAATATTGAGGCCTTAGCATTGGTGAATGCAACAAATGCTATTGTTGATGAGGTAGAAAAATTATTAAAAGTCCATCTTCCGTCTTCCCAAAGGGAAGAAACTCAAAGCAAATGAATAAAAAGGACAAAGAAAATATAAGCAACAGTGAAAAAGCCCTTCCTTCTGGGAAGGGTTTGGGATGGGCTTCTAACATCTATTTTATCGGTATTGGTGGTATCGGTATGAGTGCATTGGCACGTTATTTTGTAGCTAATGGCAAAGATGTTGCTGGTTATGATAAAACGCCTTCGGATATTACTGAGAGTTTACAGGAATTAGGTGTTGAGGTTCATTTTAATGATAGTATTTCAGAGGTTAAACAAGAGTTTTTAGATAAAGAAACGACGCTGGTTGTGTATACTCCAGCAATTCCAAAAGGTCATTCCGAGTTAAACTACTTTAAGGATAACGGTTTTAAGGTATATAAACGTTCTCAGGTACTTGGTGAAGTTACTAAGCAAACGACCTGTCTTGCTGTTGCAGGAACACATGGTAAAACAACAACAACAAGCATTTTAGGACATTTATTGAATGAATGCGATGTGCCAGTTACAGCCTTCTTGGGTGGAATTAGCGAAAATTATAACTCTAATTTAATCCTAAATGGTACTGAAGTTACAGTAGTGGAGGCCGATGAATTTGATCGTTCTTTTTTAACCTTATCGCCAGATTTGGCGTGTATCACTTCTATGGATGCGGATCATCTCGATATTTATGGTGATGCTACTGAACTTACAAAAACATTCAAAGCGTTTTCAGAGTGTATAAAGCCTAAAGGTAAGCTGTTTGTAAAAAGTGGATTACCATTAAAAGGCATTACATACGGAGTGGATGACAACGCTGATTATAGTGCGAAAAATATTAGAATAGTAAATGGTAGTTATGTGTTTGATGTGCAAACACCTAACGGATTACATAAAGATTTTCAATTTAACCTACCTGGTAGACATAATTTGTCGAATGCAATAATCGCCTTGGCGATGGCTGCTGATTACGGTTGCCCTTACCACCAGCTCGCCAAGGGTTTAGCATCTTACAAAGGAGTTAAAAGACGATTTACATACCAGATCAAAACTGATGATTTTGTGTTTATTGATGATTATGCACATCATCCTGAAGAGATAAATGCAGTACATCAAGCGGTTCGCGAAATGTATCCTGATAAAAAAGTCCTAGCCATTTTTCAACCGCATTTGTACAGTCGTACCCGAGATTTTGTTGATGGTTTTGCACAGAGCCTTTCAAAATTCGATGAAATATTGCTTTTGGATATATATCCAGCAAGGGAATTACCGATTGAAGGAGTGACGTCGGAATGGCTGTTAGATAAAATTGAAAACCCAAATAAGAAGTTGATTTCTAAGTCAGCTATTATAGATGAAATTAAAGTTTCTGATGCACATGTTGTTTTAACAATAGGAGCAGGAGATATTGGAGTAGAAGTAAAACATATAAAAGAGGCCTTTAGTGTTGCGAGTTAATCTTAACTACATAAAAGTTGTTGTGTTGCTGATTTTGGTTGGCTTCCTTTTTGCGTTTTCTAATTACAGAAATGATAGGCGAATTATACCGAAAGAAAATATAGAATTTATAGGTAGAAGTAAGCTTTTTATGACCGAGTCAACTGTTAGTAAATTGTTAATACAAAATCAAGCCGCAGTTACGGGACAACCTAAAGAAATTATAGATTTGAACGATTTAGAAGCTGCCCTAAATTCTAATCCGATGATAAAGAAAGCAGAGGTGTTTATGTCAGTAAACGGTGAGCTTTCAGCAGAAATTGAACAAAAACGACCTATCGCTAGAGTGCATACTAATGCATCGTATTACATAGATGATGAAGGCTCGTACATGCCCTTGTCTTCAAATTTTGCAGCTAGAGTGCCATTAGTTACTGGTAATATTAAGAAAAATAACCTCAATACAGTGTTTCAATTTGCAAAGGCGGTAGATGAGGACGAATTCTTAAAAAAGCATGTCATTGAAATTCATCAAAACGATGATGGAACCATTGATTTTAGAGTTAGAAAAAGCAATTTTAAAGTTCATTTAGGAACCTTAAAGCAGCTTCAGAAAAAGATAAATAATTTCAAAGCCTTTTATCAGAAGGCTTTAAAAGATAAGATTTTAGATAATTATAAGCTTGTAAATCTCAAATTTGACGAACAAGTGATTTGCACCAAAATTTAGACTATGGACAAGCATCAAATTTCGGTAGGTTTAGATATAGGAACCACAAAAATTGTGGCCATGATTGGTCGCAAAAACGAGTATGGTAAAGTTGAGATACTTGGTGTAGGTAAATCCAAAAGTTTGGGTGTGCATCGTGGTGTTGTAAACAATATTACACAGACGATACAATCTATTCAGCAAGCAGTGCAAGAAGCAGAAGCTGCAGCGTCAGAAAAGATAGAAGATGTAACGGTTGGTATTGCAGGTCAGCACATTCGTAGTTTACAGCATAGTGATTACATCACCAGACCAAATTCTGAATTGGTTATAGATGAAACAGACATAGATCGTTTAATAAACCAAGTTCATAAACTGGTAATGCTTCCAGGAGAGGAAATCATTCACGTGTTACCACAAGAGTTTAAGGTTGATGGTCAGGCCGAAATCAAAGAACCAATTGGTATGTATGGAGGGAGGCTAGAGGCTAACTTCCATGTGGTCGTTGGTCAGGTGTCATCAATTAGAAACATTGGTCGCTGTGTTAAAAGTGCAGGATTAGAATTAGATGGTATCACCTTAGAACCTTTAGCGTCAGCAAATGCCGTATTGAGTCAGGAAGAGAAAGAAGCTGGTGTAGCGCTAATTGATATCGGTGGAGGTACAACCGATTTAGCTGTATTTAAAGATGGAATTATTCGTCATACAGCGGTAATTCCATTTGGAGGTAATGTCATTACAGAAGACATTAAAGAAGGCTGCTCAATTATAGAAAAGCAAGCCGAATTATTAAAAATAAAATTTGGCTCTGCGTGGCCAGGTGAAAATAAGGATAACGAAATTGTGTCTATTCCAGGATTACGAGGAAGAGAACCAAAAGAAATTACCCTAAAAAACTTGTCAAAGATTATACATGCCAGAGTGGTGGAAATCATAGAGCAGGTTTATGTAGAAATTAAAAACTACGGACACGAAGAGCAAAAGAAAAAACTAATTGCAGGTATTGTTTTAACAGGTGGTGGAAGTCAGTTAAAACATTTAAAGCAATTGGTAGAATATATAACCGGAATGGATACCAGAATAGGATATCCTAATGAGCATTTAGCAGGAGATAGTGATGAAGATATTGCTAGCCCTTTATTTGCTACAGCAGTTGGTTTAGTAATGGATGGTCTTAAACGTCAAGACCGAAAAAAAGCTGAGCAAGTAGAAGAAGCGGTTCTTGAAACTGAAGGAGAAGAAACAACTGCCGAAGCGCAAGAAGACATCGTCACTGAAGCACCTAAAAAAGAACGTCGTTCATTTTTAGATAAGTTAACAGAGCGTGTAAAAGAGTTTTTAGACAACGCAGAGTAGGGCTGAGTGTAAAGAAATTGTCCAGTGGACAATTTTAACGAAGAGCCAGCGCTGAGGCGAGGGCAGCAAGAAATGTAATATGACGATTTAAATAATCATTATATAACAAAAAAATGAAATTAATTAAGACATATATAAAATCCCATAATCTCAAAAAAATATGAGTAGTAGCAACGAATTTGGAAACATCGCATTCGATTTACCAAAACATCAATCTAACGTTATTAAGGTTATTGGTGTTGGTGGAGGTGGTAGCAATGCCATTAATCACATGTTTCAACAAGGTATTAAAGGAGTAGATTTTGTAATCTGTAATACAGATGCGCAAGCGCTTCAAAGTAGTGGTGTTCCAAATAAAATACAATTAGGAGTTAACTTAACCGAAGGATTAGGTGCTGGTGCTAACCCAGATGTTGGTGAACAAGCAGCAGTAGAAAGCTTAGAAGACATTCGTAGAATGTTAGATACCAATACCAAAATGATATTTATCACTGCCGGAATGGGAGGTGGTACAGGTACTGGTGCTGCACCAATCATCGCAAAAATGGCTAAGGAATTAGACATTCTTACCGTTGGTATTGTTACGATGCCGTTTCAGTTTGAAGGTAAGATGCGTAACGAGCAAGCGCAACGTGGTGTAGAAAACCTTAGAGAGCATGTAGATTCTTTAGTTGTAATCAATAACAATAAGCTACGCGAGGTTTATGGTAACCTTGGATTTAAAGCAGGTTTCTCTAAAGCAGATGAAGTCTTATCAACAGCATCTAGAGGTATAGCAGAAGTTATAACACATCACTATACGCAAAACATCGATTTACGCGATGCTAAAACAGTATTAAGCAATAGCGGAACAGCCATTATGGGATCGGCTACAGCTTCTGGTCAGACCAGAGCACAAGAAGCTATTATGAAAGCTCTAGATTCACCACTGTTAAACGATAATAAAATTACTGGTGCTAAAAACGTATTGTTGCTTATCGTTTCTGGTTCTCAGGAAATAACAATCGACGAGATTGGTGAGATTAACGACCATATTCAAAATGAAGCAGGTCATGGAGCTAACATTATTATGGGTGTTGGTGAAGATGAGTCATTACAAGAATCTATTGCGGTAACAATTATTGCAACAGGTTTTGATATCGATCAGCAAAACGAAATTTCTAATACCGAAACTAAAAAAGTAATTCATGCTTTAGAGGAAGAGGTCATTGAAGAAGTAAGTACGCAAGAAAAAGAGCCAGCAATCATTACTCCAGATATCTTTTTAGAAGAAAAGAAGGAAGATCCAATAGTGCGTCATACGCTTATAGATGAGAACGACACAGAAACATCTGCAAAGCATGATATGGATTTAATTCCTACGACAGATTTATTGAGAAACATGGACGTGGTATATGATGAAGTACTAGATACTACAAAGGCAGAATTAAATATAGAGCCAGAGGAATTTATCATTACACCAATTGAAAATAAAGCTGAGCCTATCATTGAAGAGAAAGAAGAGCAGATTACATTAACGTTTGATTTGCCATTATCTAACAATGAACCAGAAACCGTAGAGGAACCAGAATCTGGAGAAGAAATGATGTTCTTCAGTTTAGATGAAGATGTAAAAGATATTGATGTTAATGAGCCTGTTGAAATAATTTCGGTAACAGAAGTTAATGAAAAAGGGGAGAAGCGCTATGCGTTAGACGATGTAGAAACGTATGAGTCATCGATGAACACTAAAGTAGAAACTGAGGTAAAAGAAGAGATTGTTTTTGAAAAGAAAGTACTTCCTGTTGAAGAAGCCGATGAGATTTCAGAGGATGATATCGACCCAATGAACAGTCCGATTTCAGATTTAATTAAAGCACGTGCAGATGAGCGCAGAAAGCACATGAAAGAGTTTAATTATAAGTTCAATACGGCTAAAATTGACGAAATAGAAAAAGAGCCTGCTTACAAAAGACAAGGTGTTAACTTAGAAGATGCACAGCATTCTTCAGAAACCAATGCTTCAAGACTATCTGTAGGTACAGATGATAATGACGATATTCAGTTAAGAAGCAATAATTCATTCTTACACGATAACGTAGATTAATAGCAATTCAGTTTAGTGTTATCACACCAGCGTCGAGCCCAAAAAGTACCCTCAAACTTTTTGGGCTTTTTGTTTTTTCAAAGTTTCCATATCATAAAGAAACCTAACTTTTTTAGTATCTTCGCACTTCTAATAGATTAAGGATATTATGAGTTTACAAGATAACGTAATGACTGCGATGAAGGCAGCTATGAAAGAAAAGAATCAAACAGCTTTAGCAGCTTTAAGAGCTGTAAAATCTGAAATTTTATTAGCCAAAACAGCATCGGCCGGAACTGAAGAGTTAACCGAAGAACAAGAGATTAAAATCTTGTCTAAAATGGTGAAGCAACGTAAAGATAGTGCTGCCATTTTTCATGAACAAGGAAGAGATGATTTGGCGCAACCAGAGTTAGACCAGGCAGAAGTGATAAGTCAATTTTTACCAGAAGCTTTAAGCGAAGAAGAAATTGAAAAAGTAGTGGTGTCGACTATAGAAAGTATAGGAGCAGAAGGCATGAAAGATATGGGAAAGGTTATGGGTATTGTCAGTAAAGAATTAGCAGGTAAAGCAGACGGCAAAACAATTTCTACGATTGTAAAAGCTAAGCTGTCTTAATTTATAATATGTGTTGTGTTGTCACCTTGAGCGCAGTCGAAAGGTCTCATTCATCACAAGGCCTCGTAGTTCAACTGGATAGAATATCAGATTTCGGCTCTGAGGGTTGGAGGTTCGAATCCTCTCGAGGTCACGAATACATACTTCAATAAGAAAAAACGCCAAGCTTGCTTGAGCGTTTTTTCGTTTGAAGTATGTTCAAAGCGGAGCGCAAAAGGATGCGCAGCAATCCGTTGAGAACCGCTTTGTTAAAGGGGTTAGACTGCCTAGCCAAGCTTGCTTTAGCGTTTTT
>MDTG01229021.1_pt1 | contig 43711 bp, 44 predicted proteins | sample 811421 | NCBI WGS metagenome assembly MDTG01 (sample SAMN05326645, study PRJNA326480) | marine metagenome | isolation source: seawater | place: Pacific Ocean: South East | collected 2011 | reverse complement strand
TTTAAATTTTGAAAAAATAGACTCAGCAATATCTTCAATTAAAATAATTTTTCTTTTCTTACAAATTTTTTGAATAATACTTATTTCAGAGCTTATCGATCCGTAATGATTTACGACAATGGCTTTTGTTTTTTTGTTAATTAATTGAATTATTTTTTTTTCATCGATATTGAGTGTATCTGAGCGTATATCAGCAAATTTAGGAACAGCACCTTTTGAAACAAATGAATTAGCAGTCGTAACGTAAGTGTAATTTGAAAAAATTATTTCATCACCTTTTTTTATATTTAATAAATAGGAGCAAATTTCTAGTGCTGAAGTACAACTATTTGTCATCAAAACTTCTTTTGAACTATAAATCTTTTTTATAAATGAACTGCAAAGATTTGAATATTGTTGATTGGTATCAAATGATTTAAGGTTGTAAATATTAGAGTTTTCTCTTTTAAATTCAGGCAGCTTATTAAAAGGTATAAAAGAACTATAGTTTTTCATAATTTAATATTTTCGAAATTTCATTTTGAAATATTTTATTATCACTATCAAACTTTATAACTTTATTTTTAATTTTACCCCAATACTTTCTATCTTTATGTAACAAGTATTTTAAAATTTTCTCAAATTTTTTTGTATTGTTTTTATAAGTCCAAAAAGGACCATTTTCAGGCAAATTTTCATTGTAGCCAAATTTTCTGGTTTTAAACGGATAGATATTAGGAGAGTTACAAATAAATGCACTTTTTCCACCTCTAGCAATATTCTCTATTCCAAGAGTGGAGTCGTTAGTTATAATATATTCATATTTATCTATCCATTTATAAGGGTTTTTATTTTCATAAATTATTTTGGCATTATAAAAAAAATTTTTAAAATAATTTTTTTCTTTTTCAAATTCTTTTTCACTATGTGTTCTAGCTAAAATATTGATTTTAATTTTTTTGTTATTGCAAAAGGAATTTAACCATTCATAAAATATGCTATCATTTTTAATGTACTCTTTATAAGGAAGATTCTTATAAACTATCTGATCCTTAGGATGAGTTCTAAAAGTAGATATTAATAATATTTCTCTCTTCTTTTTTTTATTACTAATTGGATATAAATTATTTTTGAAATAACCAGCGGTGACAACCTTCCCTTTTGAAAGTGTAGTAAATTTTTTTTTATAAAAATCGTTAGCAACAAAAATCAAGTCAGCTTTATCTCTGATGTTAAAACTTTTATAAAAAGCAAATAAATCATTAAAATGAGATTTAACACCTCTTTGTAACACAACAGTTTTTATTTTACTGTATTTCCTGCTTAATGAATAAAAGTATTGATTACTATCTATAAATGTAAGCAAGATATTTGGCTTAACTGTCTCAATATAAGTTTCTATATATGCTCTAAAATTTAGCTTAAGCTTAAGAAGAGATTTTAAAAGTATAAATAAGTTAATACTTTCACCCCTAACATCTAAAACATCGTAACTGTATTTTCGAAAATATTTGCGACAATCTTTTGATCCCATTTTATCAAAGATCAATATTTCTCTTTTCTTAGGCGATAAAATTTTTTTTTTGGCTTTTAAGAATTTGATGAGATATTTTACAATTTTCATTTAATTTTGAATATTAATCTTTTTTAGCTTGAATTATAGATCAAATAGGTTAAATGTTCAATTATTGAACAATTGTTCAAAATTTGAACTTTTAAGCTATTTATTAATAAATGAAGAAAAAAATTATATTCTTATGGCCGTGGAATTTTAAAAAGTCCGATTGGTATAGATATGAAATTGATAAGTTAAACTCTTTTAAAGGCTCTTCTCTTGAAGTACATCAATTAGCTAATATTATTTCTTTTAAAAGACAAATAAAAAATAATTTAAAAAAAAACAAAAGCATTAAAATTTTTGATAATTTGAATACTTGGATCAAGAAAATTAAGAATTTATCAAAAAAAGAAAAAATCTTCATAATAAATGAAATTAAACCATTTAATTACGCAACGTTTAAAGTAAGAAAAATTTTGAAAAGCTTACAAAAAAATAATCAAATTTATCTCATTGAATACTATGGCAATGAATGCCCAGCTCCTGAAAAACAAGGGTTAAAGTTTATTAAAGAAATTTTCTTTCAATTGCTTTTTAATCCTTATTTATTTTTCTCATCGTTAAGAACTAAACTTTTTAATTTGTTAGATTCAAAAATTAAATTATATCCAAATTATTTACTTTTAACAAATAATCAAAAACCTTTAAATAATTTGGTCTCCAAAAAGATCAAGGTAAGTTCTCTTGATTTTTCAAATTATTTAGTTACGAAAAATTTACGAGCTACTAAAAAAAAATATGGAATATATATAGATAGCCCATTGCCAGGAAGTTCAGATAATAATTTTTTTTATTACAACTTTCCCTTTAAATCTGAGAACTGGTTTAAATCTTTAAATCTCTTTTTTTTGAAAATTGAAAACGTGTTCAATTTAAAAATTTTGATAGCCCCGCACCCAAAAAATAATCTAAATTATTTAAAAAAAATATATAAAAATAGAAAGATACTTAAAGGTCCAATTTCACAATATTCGAAAAGCGCGGATTTATTTATATCTAGAAACTCAACCGCATTATCTTTTCCGGTAATACATAAAAAACCAATTTTTCTTGTATATTCTGACGACCAAAAAAAAATTTCGAATTATATTGATGTTCTCCATTACAAGGCTTTTTCTAAAGAGCTGAATATAAAACCAATCAATATAGATAGAGAGTATACAACGTCTTTTATTAAGAAATCATTTAAAATAGACAAGTCCTCATTTATAACATATGAAAAAAAATTCCTCACAAGTAAGAACCTTACAGAGCCGAACTACAAAGTTATCAAAAAATTTATCTTTTTAAATAATTAATTCTCTTTAAACCAAAATTCATCAGAGGTTGTCTCTCTCTTGACTTCAGTTTTTTTTTTAAAACCAAGTTCTGACATTTTTTCATTCGTTTCTTTTTTCGAAGAGTCTCTTATTTCAATTAGCGCAGACTTACAAAAAGTTTTCAAAAATTTTTCTGCGCCTTTAATAATATCTGTCTCGTTGCCATCCACATCAATTTTTAACAAACAACTATTCGGAACAAGATTAAAAACTTCTATAAAATCATCTAAAGCAAAAGATAGTGTTCGATAGCCTAAATTTTCTCGATCTTTAAAAGTACCTTCAGCCATTCCTGCTAAATCAGAATTTTGTGAAAAAAAACCAAATTTTTTATTTTTAAAAAGGGGATTAGGAATAATAGTAACAAATTCTTGCAAACTATTAATTTTAATATTTTTTCGTATTAAATTATTATTCAAGAAATTTGGTTCAAAACAATAAGAATTTGAATCGAATAATTTTGAATAAATAATACTGTACAAAGCTATATTCGCTCCAATATCAAAAAAAGACGTATCATTGTCACCGTTCTCTTCAATCCATTTAATAGTTTCTTTTTCCTTTGATAGAATTGTATACACCCGATGGCTTGAAATCTTATTAGGTGTATAGAACTTTAAGTCTTTTATGATTTTGACTTTATCAGAATTATAATCGTCTTTATTTTTATATTCGAGATCGCTATTGACTTTTGAATCTATATGTTTTTGTGTGAGTTCCTCCCAAAATCTTTCACTACCATTAGGATCAACTATCTTTAGTAATTTTGAGTACAATTTGGCTATATACAGTAATACTTCAAAGGGTAAATAAAGCAAAAATCTAACAATTTGTTTAATCTTATTTTTCATATAAATAAATCTTTATTGCAATTTTGATCAAATTGCTATACCTGTTCAAATATTGAACAAATGTTCAATTAATGAACGTATGAAAAATGATAATCAAGATCAATTTGAATTATTAAGAAAAATTCAAAAGAATCCCAACTATTCACAAAGAGAATTAGCAGATGAACTAGGTGTAAGTCTAGGAAAATTAAATTATTGCTTAAAGGCACTAAAAGAAAAAGGTCTTATAAAGATAAAAAATTTTGCGAAAAACCCTAACAAATTGAATTATATCTATGTTCTAACTCCAAAAGGTATTTCAGAAAAAGCAAAACTCACTCTTAATTTTATGAAAAGAAAAATGAAAGAGTATGAAGATTTAAAAAACGAGCTAGAAAAGAGCAAAACAGATGTGGACAGTAGCCAAACATAATCCAGGACAGTCAAGAATTTTTAAAGAAACGATGAAAAAAATTTTAGGCGAAGAGATTGAATACTACCAGCCTAAAATAGTTATAAGTTTGAAAAAACGAAAAATATTAAAAAATATTCTCGGTGATTATATTTTTTGTAAACATAAAAAATTTTTAGACGAAAACAATTTAAAAAGCCTACAATATGTTAAAGGCTTAAGTTATTTTTTACCTAATTATAAATCAGACCAAAGTTCAATCACTATGTTTTTAGAAAAATGTAAGATGCATGAAGGATCAAATAAAGTTTTACAACCTTCTTTTTTTGATGATTTAATAGAACTTAAAGCAAAGTTTTTGACTGGGCCGTTTAAAAATTTAGTATTTGATATTATTAATAGGAACAAAAACAATATTATAGCAAAAATAAATAATTTAAAAATTACTGTTAAAAGTAAAGAGAAATATTATTTTCCGCTGTAAAACATTTTGAAAAAGAAATTTAAAATATCGACTTTTGATATAGTGCGGAGCATTGGTTAATGAAGATTGCTTTTGTAATACCAGCTAGGTACAGATCTAAAAGATTACCAGGAAAACCACTCAAAAAAATTCTAGGTGTTCCAATGCTTTCAAGGACTGTGAGTCAATGTTTAAAAGTTATCGATAAAAAAGACCTTTTCGTGCTAACAGATAACCAAAAAATTTATAGTTTTTGCAAAAGTATAAAAATAAACTGTATTGTAATAAATAAAAAGAGCTTAACTGGAACTGATAGAGTTGCTCATTTTGCAAATACTAATAAAAGTAAAAATTATTCAAACTTTATTAATATACAAGGAGATGAACCTATTTTTAATCCAGTAGATTTAAAGAAAATTATTAAGTCTACTCAAAAAAACTCTAGGTTGATATATGGAGGGTATTGCAAAATAAAAGATAAAAATGATTATATAAATTCCAGTATACCTAAAGTGGTTGTTAGTAAAAATGAGGATTTGATGTATATGTCTAGGGCGGCTATACCGTCAAATAAGAAAAAAAAATTTATTCAAGGTTATAGGCAAGTATGTATATATTCCTTTCCAAAAAAATCTCTCAAAATATTTTTATCATTTAAAAAAAAGAGTTTTTTAGAAAATCTAGAAGATTTAGAACTTTTGAGATTTGTAGAGAATGGTATTAAAGTGAAAATGCTTAAGTTAAGCGATCAGTCAATTTCAGTTGATCTTCCTAGAGATATTAAAAAAGTAGAAAAGTTTCTAAAAAGAAAAAAATGAAAATATTTATTACAGGTGCCGATGGTTTTATAGGATCACATCTAGTTGAGTTATTATTAAGAAAAAATTACAAAGTGTTTGCTTTGTGCCACTACAATTCTCACGGATCCATTGGTTGGCTAGATGAAATTAATTTAAAACGAAGTAAAAATTTAAAAATTTTAACTGGAGATATTAATGATAGTATTTTTTGTTCTAATATGTTGAAAGGAAAAGATGTTTTAATCAATCTAGCTTCATTGATTTCTATTCCTCACTCTTACGAGAGTCCTAGAGCACATTTTGAGACAAATACCAACGGTATATTAAATCTTGCCCAAAGTTGTATGAAAAACAAAATTAAAAAAATTATTCATATTTCAACAAGTGAAGTTTATGGCACTGCTCAATATGTACCTATTGACGAGAAACATATTTTACAACCACAATCTCCTTACAGCGCCTCAAAAATTTCTGCAGAGGGTATATTTAGGAGTTTTTATTATTCTTATAATCTTCCTGTGGTTATACTAAGACTATTTAATACTTTTGGACCAAGACAATCTATTAGGGCTGTGATTCCAAAAATTATCTCTCAAGTTTTAAGCAATGACAAAAATATAATACTTGGTGATACTAAACCAACAAGAGATTTTAATTTTATAACTGATACTTGTAAGGCTATTGAGTGTTCAATAAAAAAAACAAAAATTGGTGAAATCTATAATTATGGATCTGGAAAAGAAATTTCGATAAAAAAAATTGTCGGATTAATTTTAAAAATCTCTGGCAAAAATAAAAAGATACTTCAAAACAAGAAAAATTTAAGACCAAAAAAGTCAGAAGTTTATCGTTTGTTGTGTGATAATAAAAAATTTAAAAAAATAACAGGTTTCAAACCTCAGTTAGATTTATCATCAGGACTAAGACAAACCATTGATTGGTATAGAAAAAATCTGAAAAAATTTAAAAATAATAAATTTTTTAACTAAAAAATGACAAAGCTACTATGCATAATTCCTGCAAGGTCAGGCAGCAGTGGACTTAAACATAAAAATGTACAAAAACTTTGTGGTATTCCTCTTTTAAAATATCCTTACTATATTTCTAAAAGACTTAAATTTATTAATGATACGGTTTTAACATCAGACTCAAAAAGTTACCTAAATTTAATCAATGATAAAAAGATAATCAAAATTTTAAGACCGAAAAAATACGCAAAATCAAGAAGTAAAATTATTGACGTAATAAAGCACGTTTTAAAGAAATTAAAAAAAAAATATGATTATTTATTACTATTAGAACCTACTTCGCCATTAACAGATTATAAAGAAATTGAATATGTTTACAAAATTCTTCTAAAGAAAAAGTTAACTTATGATTTTGCTGTTTCAATAGTTTCTTTAGCTAAATATAACAGCGCATTTAGTATTAAAGCAGATTCATTTAAAAAAAAGTTAAATTTTCCAAAAAGTACGAATAGGCAATTTCAAAAAAAAGAATATTTTGTATCCGGAAATTTTTATCTCGCGAAAATTAGCAAGCTTATATCTAATGGTGGGTTTATTTCTAGACGTACTTTTGGTTTTGAAATTAAGAAGAGCATACACTTGGACATAGATACAAAAATAGACTTTTTATTAGCAAAAACAATTATGAAAGATGGATTATTTAAAAAGATTAAATAAATTAATTCCCTCTGGTTCCCACACTTATTCAAGGGCGCATGACCAATTCTCTTCTAATACACCACCTATATTTAAAAGAGGTAAAGGCGCTTACCTTTATGATAAAAATGAGAAAAAATTTTTAGATTATGGAATGGGCCTAAGAAGTGTTGGAATTGGTTACTCCGAAAGTCAAATTGATAAAGCCGCAATAGAAGGAATAAAATTAGGCAACAATCTTACTAAAGCATCTTTTATTGAGCTCAAAGCAGCAGAAAAATTTGTTAAAAATTTCGATAATGTTGATATGGTTAAATTTGCCAAACATGGTTCAACTGCTGTTACCGGTGCGATAAAACTTGCTAGAGCTTTTACGAAAAAAGACTACATTTTAAGATGTGCTGATCATCCTTTCTTTTCATTTGATGATTGGTTTATAGGTTCAACAAATTTTCAAGCTGGGATACCAAGATCAATTTCAAAATACACTCAAAATTTTCGATACTTCGATATAAAAAAATTGAAGTCTAAAATTGTAAAATTGAAAAATAATATTAGCTGTTTGGTAATGGAAGCATCGACAGTAAGTTGTCCTATTCAAAATTGCTGTAAAAAGTATCCATGCCAATTATCAAATCAAAATAACTACTTTCTAAAACAAATTGAGAATATTTGTAAAGAAAACAAAATTGTTTTTATTTTAGATGAAATGATCACAGGATTTAGATGGGATCTAAAAGGAGCACAAAATTTGTATAAAATTAAACCAGACTTATCGACTTTTGGAAAAGCAATAGCGAACGGTTTTTCCTTAGCTGCCGTTGGAGGTAAGCAAAAAATAATGGAATTGGCTTCTTTAGAAAAATCAAAGAAAAATAATTTATTTTTTTTATCATCTACACACGGAGCAGAAATGGTCTCTTTAAATGCATTTATTAAAACTCTTGAGTTTTATAAAAAAGAAAACGTAATAAAAAAAAATATGTCATTTGGTCAAAATCTTAAAAGTAATTTCAATACTATTTGTAATGATTTAAACTTAGGTGAAGTTATAAATATGGATGGATTAGCATGTTCACCTTTTATAAATTTTAATTACAAAAATAATAACTTACGTTTAAAAACTTTCTTTCAGCAGGAAATGATTAAAAAAAATATTATTATCCCTTGGATTTCAATATCATATCGTCATAGAACAAAAGAATTGAATAAAACGTTAAATGCCTCTTATGACGTTCTTAAAAAAATTAAAGTCTCTTTAAGGACAAAGGGTAAGTTTTTTATTAAAGGTAAAGTTATTAAACCTATTTTCAAAAAAATTTATGAAAATAAATAAAACTATACTTATTGTAGGATCTGAGGGATTAATAGGCCAAGCTCTTAAAAGAAAATTAGAACAAAGATATAATGTAATTTGTATAGATATTAAAAAAAAGGAAAGAATAAATTATTATTTTTGCGATCTAAAAAAAATTAAAAATTTTAAAAGAATCCTAAAAAAAATAGCAAAAAAAAATGAATTATTTGCCGCAATTAATACTATGTATCCAATCAAACACTCAAATTTTTTACAAAACAGCAACAAAAAATTTTTGAATTTTATTAATAGTCACCTAATTTCTTATTACAATTTTAATAGCGAATTTTTTAAATTATTTTCAAAAAGTAAAAAAAAAAAAATATTGATTAATTTTTCATCTGTTTATGGTGAAAAAATTCCTAACTTTAATATTTATAAAGGAACAAAAATTAAAATGCCTATTGAATATTCAATAGTTAAATCAAGCTTAATAATTATGAGTAAATATTTTGACAAATGGTCAAAATTTAAAAATAAGAAAATAGAATTTTATAGTGTTAACCCAGCTGGTGTTGAGTCAGATCAAACAAAAAAATTTAAGTCAAATTATAAAAAAATTTATAAAGCAAAAATGATATCAACGTCTTATATATGCATCTGTATAAAAAAAATACTCACTGGGTCATATAAAAAAAACAAAAGAAATATTTTTATTACTGGAGGAGCAAAAATTTAAATATGAAATTTAATGAAATATCCAAAGAGATAAAAAAAAGATTTAATCCAAAAAAACTAAATCTCCATGAGCCAATATTTTCTAGAAAAGAAAAAAACAATTTAAATAGCTGTCTAAAAAGCGGTTTAGTTTCTACTTCGAATAAAGGTCAATTCATAAAAAGATTAGAGAGTCAGATCAAAAATTTTACAAAATCAAAATATGTTGTTTGTACCATAAATGGAGTATCGGCTATACACGCCGGGCTTATTTCTTTAGGCTTAAAAAAAAATGATGAAATTTTATTGCCCTCATTAACATTTGTTGCAACAGTGCACCCAATACTTTATATGGGAGCTGTTCCTCATTTTGTAGATGCGAATACTAGAACATTTGGGATTTGCGCTCATAAATTGGAAAAATACTTAAAAAAAATTACTTTTAAAAAAGGATCTTTTCTTTTTAACAAAAAAACAAAAAGAAGAATTTCAGCAATCATCGCTGTACACATTTTTGGGAATCCTTGCGAAATCTTAAAACTACGATCGATCGCTAAAAAATATAATTTAAAGTTGATTGAAGATGCTACCGAGGCTTTAGGAAGTTTTGTGAATAAAAAACATACTGGAACACTTGGAGATATAGGAATTTTTAGCTTCAATGGAAATAAGATTATAACTGCTGGTGGGGGTGGGGCTATAATAACAAACAATAAAGTTTTATATAAAAAAATTTCGCATTTAACCTCAAACTCTAAAATTTCACATCCTTGGGAATATATTCACGATCAAGTAGGGTTTAATTATAGAATGCCAAATTTAAATGCAGCTCTAGCATCAGCGCAATTCGAAAAATTAAAACAAATCATCAAAATTAAAAGAGATATTTCTCTAACTTATAAAAAGATTTTTTCAAAATTTCAAAATTTCAAGTTTTTAGATGAGACTAATAATACTAAAAGTAATTTTTGGTTAAATACTATTATGATTAAAGATAAAAAAATTAACAAAAATAAACTAATACGACATCTTCATAAAAATAAAATTTTTGTTAGACCGGTTTGGAAGCCATTACATACTTTAAAACATTTAAAGAATTTTCCTAAAATGAAACTGAACTCTACTATTAATATTTACCAAAATTCTATTTGCCTTCCAAGTGGGCCTGGTATCAAAAAATGAAAAGAAAGAATATAATTTTAATAGGCGCTGGAGGACATGCAACTTCTTGTATTGATGTAATTGAGGCTACCAATAAGTATAAAATAATTGGTTTGGTCGACGAAAAGAAAAAAAATTATCTTAAAATAGGCAATAAGAAGTATAAAATTTTTAATGAGAAAGAAATTTTGGATAATAAAAAAAGATTTTATGCCTTTATATGTATTGGTTCACATCTTTTAATTAAAAAAAGAAATATTTTGTTCAAAAAATATAAAAAAATTGGATTTAAATTTCCTACAATAATTTCTCCATCTTCTTACGTGTCTAAATTTTCAAAAATTAAGGAAGGTACAATAATTATGCATAGAGCAATAATAAACTCTAACGTAAAGATAGGAACGAATTGCATTATAAATACTAAATCTTTAATTGAACATGATTGCGACATTGGTGATAACTCTCACATAGCAACCTCTGCCAATATTAACGGGCACGTTAAGATTGGAAGAAATTGTTTTATAGGTTCCAATGCTACGCTTATACCTTCGGTAAGAATAAAGGATAACTCTTTTATAAAGGCTGGTAAGTTAGTAAAAAAAAATTATGTCTGATTTAATTATAATAGCTGAAGCGGGAGTAAACCATAATGGAAGCCTAAAAAATGCTCTTAAATTAGTAGATGCTGCAGCGAAATCTAAAGCAGACTTTGTTAAGTTCCAAACTTACATTACAGAGGATTTAGTTCAAAGAAGTTTAAGTTGTGCGGATTATCAAAAAAGAAATAGTGCATTTGATAATCAATTTAAAATGTTAAAAAAATATGAACTAAAAATTCAAGATTTCAAAATAATTTTAAAAAGGTGTAAAAAAAGAAAAATTAAGTTTTTATCAAGCCCTTTTGATTTGGAAAGTATTAATACATTAAAAAAGTTAAAAGTTGAGACTATTAAAATCCCTTCTGGAGAAATTACAAATATTCCTTACTTACAAAAAATTGGAAAATTAAGAAAAAAAATTATTCTCTCAACTGGTATGGCAAATGTGAATGAAATAAGCAATGCTATTAAAATTTTGACAAAGTCTGGAACTAATAGAAAAAATATTAGTATTTTACACTGTAACACAGAATATCCGGTTCTATTAGATAGAACAAATTTAAATTCAATTAAGTATTTAAGAAAAAAATTCAAATTGGATGTTGGTTTCTCTGATCATACTAACGGTTTTGAAGCTGCACTTATAGCAGTGGGATTAGGGACTAAAATTATAGAAAAGCATTTTACTCTAAGCAAAAAAATGAAAGGCCCAGATCACAAAGCTAGTCTGGATGTTAAAGAAATGGTAAATTTTGTAAAGATTTTGAGAAGTGCATTCAAAGGTTTGGGATCAGAGACAAAAAAACCCTCTAAAATAGAATTGGCAAATTCAAAATATATAAGAAAAAAGATTATTGCTAAAAACACGATTTTTAAAGGTCAAAAATTTTCAGAGAATAATCTAACCACAAAAAGATCAAATACAGGTATTCCATCATCAAATTGGAAAAAGGTAATAGGTAAAATTTCAAATTTTAATTTTAAAAAAGATCAAATAATTAAAATATAATATGAAAAAAATTTCAATAGTTTCAAGCTCGAGAGCCGATTATGGAATTTTAAAAAATTTAATTATTAAACTTCAAAAAGACAACTCTATTAAATTAAATTTTTATGTTACAGGCAGTCATTTTAATAGTAATTTTGGAAAAACAGTCAAAGAAATTTATCGTGATAAATTAAAAATTAGCAAGAAAATTCCAATGAGTTTTGGCAATGGAAAAAATATTAATATGAGCAAAGTTATTTCTCAAGGCATCGCGAATTTTTCTAAAATATTTTACAAAGATAAATCCGATTTAATAATCATTTTAGGTGACAGATATGAAATATTTTCTGTAGCTATAGCAGCAATGGTTTGTCAAGTCCCAATTGCTCACTTGCACGGAGGAGAGCTTACTAAAGGAGCAATAGATGAATCAATTAGACATTCCATTTCTAAAATGTCTCATATCCATTTCGTTTCAACAAAAGAATATTACAAGCGTCTTATTCAACTTGGTGAAAAAAGAAATTTTGTATTTAATGTTGGTTCGTTGGGAGTTGAAAATACAAAAAAAATAAAATTATTATCAATTGATGAAATAAGAAAAAATTATAATATAGATTTTAAAAAAGATACATTCATAATTACCCTTCACCCAGAAACTCTTAAAGCAAAAAATACAAAGAGAAACGTCTCAAATCTTCTTAGTTCTTTGAAAAATTTCAAAAACTGTAATTTTGTTTTTACAATGCCTAGTGCGGAGGAAGGGTATAACATAATTAACAATGAAATAATTAATTTTTGTAAAAAAAATAAAGATTCGTTTTATTTTAAATCGCTTGGCCAACAAGCTTACTTTTCATTCTGTAAAAATGCATCTTGTGTTATAGGAAATTCTTCAAGTGCTATTATCGAAATTCCATCTTTATTAACTCCTAGCTTAGATTTAGGGATTAGGCAAATGGGCCGTTTAAGAGCTGATTCAGTATTAAACACAGATTTTTCAAAAAAAAATATAATTCAAAGTGTTAAAAAGTGCTTAAAGTTAAAAAAATTAATCCAAAAAAAAAAATTTAAATATGAGAATCCTTACGAGAAAAAAAATACATCTTCAAATATTTTAAAGATAATCAAATCATTAAATTTAAATAATATTTTAACAAAAGAATTCAAGGATTTGAAATTTTAAAAATTCTATGGAAATCAAAAAATTTAAAAAAAATATTTTAATAGAAAATACAAAAATTATTAGGGCGCTAAAAATTTTAAATACCACTCCCATAAAAATTATTTTTATTTTAAATAAACGAAAAGAATTAGTTGGAACTATCACTGATGGAGATTTGAGAAGAGCTTTTCTTAAAGGATTTCATACTAAAGATAAAGTCACTAAAGCTATGAAAAAAAATCCAAAATTTGTTTTTTATCATCAAATTTATAACGATAAATTAATTAAAAAGTATTTTTTAAAAAAAGGAATAGATCAATTACCTGTTTTAAATAAAAAAAAAAAATTAATAAAAATTTTACTTAGTTCTGAAATTAATAATTTTAAATCTGCTGAAAAAAATGCGTTCGTTATAATGGCGGGTGGATTCGGAAAACGTTTAAGACCTTTAACAAAAAATACTCCTAAACCTATGATAAAAGTTGCTAATAAACCTATAATGCAACATATTTTGGAAAACGCTATATCTCAAGGATTTCACAATTTTTATATTTCAGTTAATTACTTAAAAAATAAAATTGAGAGATATTTTGGGGATGGAACAAAATTTGGGGCAAATATCTCATATATTAAGGAGAATAAGCCTCTAGGCACAGCTGGGTCTTTATATCTATTAAAGAACCAAAATAAATTACCCATAGTGGTAGTGAATGGCGATACAGTTACAGATGTAAATTTTAAAAGTTTAATAAACTACCATAAAAAAAATAGTTCTCATTTTACAATAGTGACTAATTTAGAAAGAAAAAAACGCCAAATAGGCGTTATCGAAACAAAATCAAACAGAGTAGTAAATATCATCGAAAAACCAATAGTAATGACAAAAATCAATACTGGTATTTATGTGATGAACAGACAAATTCTTAAACTAGTAAAAAAAAATACATTTTTAAATATGACGGATTTAATAAAGAAAATTATTAAGAATAAAAAGAAAGTCATTAGTTTTCCAATCTACGAAAATTGGGAAGATTTAGGGACTAAAAGCAATTTAAGTAACGCAAGAAAAAAAAAGAATGGTTAGTTTAATAGTTAATACTTTAAAAATCTTAAATATAAAACAAAAACTTAGATTAGCCTTTGTTTCAGTTGCAGGAATCATAACTGGTTTACTCGAGATGTTAAGCATTGCTCTTTTTATACCTTTAGTTGGTCTTGTAATCAGTAAAGATTACCTAAATAATTTTAATTATTTAAAAAACTTCCTTCAATCTTCGTCGAACAGATTAAATTTAGATGAGTTTTATGTTCTAATTATATTTTTAATAATAATCTTTATATTAAAAAACATCATTATTTTATTTTTAAATTACTATTCAGACAAAAGTGCCTACGATACAAGAAAAGAAATTGGTAATAAAATAATGAAAAATTATTTACTTTCAAATTATGAATTTTACTTAAAAAAAAATTCTTCTGTAATTTTCTATATGCTTACAGAAGAAATAGCTAGATTTGGACATATGTTACTTTCTCTTATAAGGCTAATGACGAATATTCTAATCACTTTATTTATATTTGCTTTCATCTTTTATAATTATCCCAATCAACTACTATTGTTAATAGCCTCTGCTTTTCTAGGCGGAAGCTTATATTACGTATTAACAAGAAATTTTATTTTAGCCTTTGGCAAAAGAAGAGTAGAGAGCGAAAGTTTATATATTAAAAATTTAAGAGAAACTCTTGATTTTCTCCAAGAAATTAAAATTTATTTTAAGGAAAATTTTTTTAGCGGTATATACAATTTAAATAATAAAACAATAAATCGAAATGGCTACATCTGGTCCTTTTTTCAAACATTACCAAAAGTTTGGTTTGAGCTTGTGGCTGTTTTTAGTTTATTTTTAATTTTGTCCTTTAATTATAGTAAATCTTTAAATACGGAAGATATAATCGTTTCTTTAAGTATAATGATCTATGCTATAGCAAGGACACTTCCTTCAGTGAATATAATTATTAATTCACTCCAAAACTTAAAATTTTCTGAATATGGTTTCAACCAGATTAAAGAATTCATTAATTTAAATCCAGAAAATATTAAAGCCGAAAAAAATCTAATTTTTGAAAAATACTCAAGTATTGAATTAAGAAACTTAAATTTTGATTATAACAAAAAAAAGGAAGTTTTGAATAATTTCAACTTCAAAATTCAGAAAGGGGAAATTGTAGGTATAATTGGAGAAAGTGGTAGCGGAAAAACAACCTTTGTTAACTTGTTAATTGGATTACTTAAAATTAAAAATGGTAATTATCTTTTTAATAATAAGATTATTCATAATCTCAATAGTCAACAGAATAATTTATTTGGTTATATACCACAAAAAATCAACCTGTTAGACGATAGTATTAAGCATAATATAACTCTAGAATTTGAAAATATTAACTCCGAAAGATTAAAAACCTCAATTAAAAAAGCAGGTCTAGACAATTTAATTTCATCTCTTGATGACAAAGAAAATACCATTGTTGGTGAAAAAGGCTCAAGTTTATCTGGAGGGCAAGCTCAGAGGATAGCAATAGCAAGAGCACTTTATAATAATCCTGAAATAATTGTGCTAGATGAAGCTACTAACTCCTTGGATAAAGGGCTTGAAAAAAATATACTTGATATGTTGAAAGATCTAAAGAAGACACTAATAATTATTTCACATGATCCAAATACATTAGCTATATGTGATAAGATATATAGACTTAATGATAAAATGCTTACTCAAATAAAATGAATAATTACAAACAAATATCAACCGCTCTAAAAGAGAATGGTATTGCTGAAAATCATAACTGGCTTAGTGAAGATGAGATAATTTTCATCACTCAAAAAATTCTAAAGTTAAGTAGAGCCAAAGGTGAAAATCGAAGCCATTTACCGATAAATAAACTATCAATTCTTTTAAAAACTATAAAGTTTCAATTTAGTGATATTTCTTTCGGTTTATATCTCCAAAATTTGTCTAAAAAACTTAACTTGAAGAATATTTCTAATGATTTTTTTGGGTGTGAAAGTGAATTAAAAAATATTGACTTTTACGTAAGTAAAAGAAGTGAGGATCCTGTTCTAGATTGGCATGTTGACAAAGCTTATTCTGGAAAAAAAGATGTTTATGATTATGTTAAGCCAGAAGATTTCGGTTTAAAATTTATCTTTTATCTTACGGATGTAACCAAAGACAATGGCTGTTTAAAATATGTTCCTAAAAGTAATAAAATAGCATACGCTTTAAAAAAAGGAATTTACGAAAAAGAGATAAAATATTCACCCTACTGGAAAATGAATGATTTCTGTGAACTAGTTACCAGAAATTCACAAGTGATAAAAAAATATACAGATCCAATTGATCTAAATAAATTTTATGATTTGATTGAGCAGTTAAAAAGGGAAGAAAATTCTAATAATTTTTATCACGAAATTAATAAAGGTGGCGGAATAATTTTTGATGAATCTGGAATTCACAAGGGCACAGAACCTAGAAATAATGATAGGTTAATTTTTAGATATATTTTTACAAAAAAATTGAAAAATTAAATTACAATTTAATTATCTCTATAAATAATTTTACTATTTTAATGATGCAAAAAAAAAGTATTTTTTTTGGTTTAGAGAAATATGCTGATAGAACTGCAATTTTCGACCAAAACGAAAAAAAGTATTCTTACAAAAAACTTCTGAAGGACTCTAAATTGTTCAATAGATTTTTTCTTGAAAAGAAACTTATTATTATTTTAGCTGATAATTATTACGAATTTGTAGTTTTTTATCTGTCTGCGATAGTAAATAATCAAGCAGTAATTATTGTAGACACAAAGATTAGCTATGAAGATTTAAGCAATCTTATTAAAAATTATCTTCCAGATTTTATTTTTTCTAATTCATTAAAAAAAATTGAAAATTTTAAACAGGTTATGAAATTTAAAAATTTTTCTTTGAATATGAATAAATTAAAAAAAAAAAAAATTTAAAATGAATAATGATTTAAGTCTGCTACTCCCAACTTCTGGAACAACCGGCCAAACTAAATATGTAAAACTTAATAATGAAAATTTGTTTGATAATACTAAGAAGATTAGCGAAGTATTAAAAATTAAAAAAACAGATAAAACTATCACAACTATGCCACCATTTTACTCTTATGCGTTATCAATAATAAATACACATCTTCAAAATGGCGCATCAATTATTTTGAATCGACACTCTCTAATTGATAAAAGTTTTTGGAAATTAATTGAAAGACTGAAACCTAATAATTTTAATGGAGTTCCTTACATATTCGAAATTTTATCGAAAATTAATATGAATAGGCTTAATTTTAAGTCTTTAAGATACATTACACAAGCAGGCGGGTCTTTAGATGGGGAATTAAAAAAAAAGATTTTAAATATTTGTAAAAAAAACAAAACTAATTTTTTTATAATGTATGGTCAGGCAGAAGCATCTCCTAGGATCTCAATACTTTTACTTAAATCGGCTGAAAAAAACAATTCTTGTGTTGGCACTCCTTTAAGAGGAGGAAAAATTTCATTAAAAAACAAAAAATATAATAAATATTTTAAAACTTATGAAGGGGAATTAATTTATGAAGGTAAAAATGTTTTTGCAGGATATTCAAATGATTATAAGGATTTAAAAAATGAATTTAGAAAAATAAGAGCTCTTAATACTGGAGATATTGGTTATATCAAAAATAATAAAATTTATATTACTGGAAGAAAAAAAAGAATTATAAAAATTTTTGGTATTAGAATTTCACTTGACCAACTTGAAAGAGAATTGAGAAAAAATAATTTCATATGTTCTTGTGGAGGAGATGATAAAAAATTAAGTGTATTTATTGAAAAAGAGCAAAATTTTAATATTTCAAAACTTAATCACGATATTCAAAGAATTACAAATTTAAACCCTAGGTATTTTGAAGTAAATACTGTAGATAAATTTGTAAGAAACAGAGCTGGGAAAATAAAACATCAATGAATTTGAATGCAGAACTTGATAAAATCTTAGATTTTCAAAAAATTTATTCATTTAAAAAGGTAAAAAAATTTGAGTATCTTACAGATTATTTTAATTTACTTACAAAACATCATTACCAAAATTGTTTAAACTATAGAAATATTTTGAATAAGTTTAATTATAGGCCCCAAAAAAAATATAAAATGAATGATCTTCCATTTATTCCTGTAAGTATTTTTAAAAATTTATCTTTATCTAGCACAAAAGAGGACGATATTTCTCGTATTATGTACTCCTCAGGCACAACTGGAGCAAAAAAATCAAAAATTTTTTTAGATAAAAAAAATTCTATCAATCAAATTAAAGCTCTAAACAAAGTGTTTTATGAAATGGCAGAGTTAAAAAACCAAAGATTGCCAATGTTAATTATTGATAAAAACGTTTTAAATAACAAGAGTGAGGCTTTTTCCGCAAGAGCAGCAGCTATTACAGGCTTTTCAATTTTTTCTAGTGAACGGGTTTACGCATTTAAGGATGATATGTCATTAAATTACTTAACCATTCAATCTTTTCTAAAAAAATATGAAGGTAAACAAAAATTAATATTTGGTTTAACAGCTTTAATTTGGGAAAATTTTCTTAAAGATAAAAAATTAAGAAATTTAAAACTCAATTTTAAAAACTCGATTATGCTACATGGTGGAGGATGGAAAAAGCTGGAGGACAAAAAAATAAATAATTCAATCTTTAAAAAGGAAATAAAGAAAATTCTTAATATTGATTTTATAATTAATTATTATGGCATGATTGAACAAACTGGTTCAATTTTTTTTGAATGTAAGAAATGTAATAATTTTGTAACAAGTATCTATTCAGATATTATTATTAGAGATGCCTATTTAAACGATGCAGGTTTCAACAAAAAAGGTATGATACAGCTTCTATCTGTTTTACCTACAAGCTATCCTGGTCATAATATTCTTACCGAAGACTTAGGTATGATTTTGGGAGAGGATGATTGTGATTGTGGAAAAATGGGTAAAAGATTTAAAGTATTTGGTAGATTAAAAAAATCAGAAATACGCGGATGTAGTGATGCAATCTCTTAAGGGTCAAATTGCAATTTTAGCTGGAAGTGAAAAAGTAAAAAATAATTCAATAAATTACTTCGACAAAAGAATAATAAAATTTTTATCTATTCTAAGTAAAACAATACTGTCTAATAAATTGGCAAATGAACATACTGACTTAATATCTTTTGCTTTCTGGATAAGGGAGAAAAATATTAATAAAATACGAGCCTCTTATATTAATGAAGAAATCCGACTTGGACACGGCTTGGCTTTTCATATAGCCCCATCTAATGTTGCACTAAATTTTGCCTATTCATTTGTTTTGGGTTTGTTAGCTGGAAATTCTAATATCGTAAGAGTATCAAAAACTAAATTTGAACAAAACAAGATTTTTTTCTCGATTTTGAATAAACTTTTAAAGGAAAAGAGATTTAATTTTATTAAAAAAAATAATTCATTTATCAAATATGATCAAAATGACGAAATAACGAACTTCTTATCCAAGAAGGCTGATTGCAGGATAGTTTGGGGAAGTGATAAAACAATTCAAAATTTAAAAAAGATGGAGACCCAACCGTTATGTAAAGATATTTTTTTTCCAGATAGATACTCAATTTCAATTCTAAATTTAGAAAAGATTAAATTATTAAATAAGAATTCTATACAATTATTAGCCAGAAAATTTTATTTAGATACTTTTCTTTATGATCAAAATGCTTGCACCTCGCCACATTGTGTCATTTGGCTAGGAAATAAAAATAAAAATATACAAATACACTTTTGGAAAGAATTAAATCTTCAAATTAAAAATGAAAAACTTTTTATTACTAACGAGAAGAAAATGTTCGATAAGTTAAGCGGTATTTGTGAATTATCATCTACCAGAAAAGAAATTATAAAAAATTCAAAAATAGGTTTTATTAACCTATCACAATTGAAAAAAATTCCATCTGACATAGACAAATTTAGAGTAGGAAATGGTTTTTTTTTTGAAATGAGTCTTAAAAATTTCAAGAGACTTAATTTAAATTCAAATAAAAAAATTCAAACAATTACGTATTTTGGATTTAATAAAACAGAGATAAAAGATTTTGTAAAATCTCAAAAATTAACAAATGCAGATAGAATTATTCCGGTGGGCAGAGCTGCTGAGTTTAGTAATATTTGGGATGGTTATGACCTAATTAGAAGTTTGTCAAAAATAACTTATGTACAATAGGATGAAATTACTTGAACTAGATAAAAAAAAAATTTTAGAATTTCAGCAGAATAGAGACCCATATTTAATGATAGATCACGCTACAAAAGTGATCCCGGGCATATCTTCTGAAGGGTATAAAAAACTAAAGCCTAAAGAATGGTTTTTTGATGTTCATTGGCCTGGAGATCCTAATATGCCAGGGATGTTACAAATTGAGTCTTTAATACAAATGTCAGCTTTAATAATACAAACGCTTCCAGGCAACAAAGGTAAAACCCTTTACTTAGTTGGAGCTAATAATTTAAAGTTTTATAAAAAGATTACTCCCGGAGACAAATTAGAAATTAAGTCAAAACTTGTGAAAAATAATAGAGGTGTTTTTAGCTTTGAGGCTGAAGGCTTTATAAATAAAATAAAAGCCTGTAAAGCAGATTTTAGTTTAATTCTTCCTGGTTCAATTAAAATAAAAGTAAAAAAATAATATTGTTTTAATTCTTATAAATATATAATACTGATGTAAATTATGCCTATAAATTCTCCCCTTTTAGCAAAACCTCAGCTACTTAAAAAATTAAAAAAGTTTTATGATCATCTTGAAAAAAATGATGGAAAAATAGGTACTTTTAGAAGGGGAATTGAAATGAATTATAATAATGCTTGTAATTTAAGGTGCAAGTATTGTTTTACAAACTCTCCTAAAGGAGAAGGTGTTAAAGAATTTTTACCTATCAGTAAAATTAAAGAAATCGCGGATGAAGCAGATGAATTAGGATATATCGAGTGGGATTTACAAGGCGGTGAACTACTTTTATGGCCAGATAAATTATTCGATGTGTTGGAAGCTATAAAGCCTGAAAGATTTTATTTGTATTTCACAACTAACGGATGGAAACTTGATAGAAAAATGGTGAAGAAATTAGCAGACCATCATGTAAGTAGAATATCAGTAAGTATAGATAGTATGGATCCGAAAACCCACGATGAATTAAGGGGAAGAAAAGATTCTTGGCGTAGGGCAATGGAAGCATTGAAAATGGTTCAAGAAGCAGGAATTGACCCTTACCTTAACATTACAGTCGGTCACTATAATGCTAAAAGCGATGATCTTAGGATGTTACTTGATTATTCTAAGAAAAATAAATACAGAACTTTAGTTAACGTTGCCTGCCCTTCAGGAATGTGGAATCAAGTGCACGATCAAATTTGCGACGAGGAAGACAGAAAACATATTAGAAATTTAAGAAAAGAGTATAAAAATTTAAACAGAAATTTATGGAATCCTTTTGATAAAAATCACGAAAAGATCTTAGGATGTACTACTGTTAATAGAATTTACATTACTCCGGTAGGAGATGTTTTAGCTTGTCCTTACGTTCATATAAAAATAGGAAATGTTTTTAAAAATACCTTAAAAGAAATCACAGACTATGGTTTTAGAATCAAACACTTCAAAAATCATAGCGATCTTTGTTTAGCTGGTGAAGATATAAATTTTATAAAAAAGTATAATTCAAAAGGTGGCCAATCTATTTTTAAACCAGCTAAAGCATCAGAAGTATTTTCAAAAGAAGATTTTGAATAAATTTAAAAATGCAAAATAATTATTTGAAAGGTAAGATCGCAGTAATTACTGGATGTAATAAAGGTATTGGAAAAGCTATTTTAAGTGAGTACGCTAAGAACGGAGTTAATTGTATTTCTTGTGTAAGAAGTGTTTCAGATGATTTCAAAGCTTTTTGCCAAAATCTAAGCGAAGAAAACAATGTCAAAGTCAGTATTGTTAAAATGGACTTATCAGATAACAAATTAGTAAGTGAGTCAGTTAAAGAAATATTTAAGATTTCAAAAAAAATTGATATTCTTGTTAATAACGCTGGAGTCTTATTTAATTCTCTATTTTTTATGACAAGTGACAAACAGCTTAAAGATTTGTTCCAGATAAATTTTTTCTCTCATGTATTTCTTACTCAATTAATTTCAAGAGAAATGATTAAAAATAAAAAAGGGAACGTTATATTTATCTCTTCTACTTCAGCTGATGGAAGAGATTACGGTAGATTTGCCTATTCAAGTTCTAAAGCAGCCATTTCTTCAGTTGCAAGAGTATTAGCAAGTGAATTAGGTCCTTATGGAATAAGAGTAAATTCAATTAATCCAGGTTTAACGGAAACTGATCTAATGAGAAAAAATACACTAGAAAAAAACATAAAAATTGAATTATCTAAAACCTCTTTAAACAGAATAGCTAGCCCGAATGAAATTGCTAATGTTGCAGTATTTTTAGCATCAGATCTTTCAAGCTATATCAACGGACAAAATCTTAGAGTAGACGGAGGGTTACAATGAAACTTGAAGAAATCTTTAAACTAGCCCAAAAAACCAGGAAAAATATTTTATACGCTGCATATAAAGCAGGAGCAAGTAGTGCTCACATAGGAGGCGCACTATCTATTGCAGACATAATTGCAGTTTTATACGGGGCAATTGCTAAAATTGACTGTTCAAAGCCATTAGATGAAAAGCGTGACAGAATAATACTTAGCAAAGGTCACGGTTGCTTAGCCTTGTATGGGATTTTATTGGAGAAAGGTTTTGTAACAAATGCCGAACTAGAAACATTTGAAAAATCTGGAAGCTTCCTTTTAGGCCATCCAGTTATGAACAAATTAAAAGGCATTGAGTTTTCTACAGGAAGTCTTGGAATGGGACTTTCTTTAGGAATTGGCGTCTCAATATCTTCACTAAAAAAAAATTTAAATTATAATACTTTTGTAATTTTAGGAGATGGAGAATGTAATGAAGGGTCAGTTTGGGAGTCAGCTCTTCTTGCAAATCAACTTAAATTAAAAAATTTAACAGCTATAATTGATAGAAATAATTATCAACAAACAGGAAAAAGTTCTGACATTTTAGATTTAGGAAATTTATCCTCAAAATGGAAAAGCTTCGGTTGGGAAATAATTGAGATTAATGGACATAATTTGACTGAAATATATCAAGCTTTAAATGTCAAAACTGATAAGCCGAAAGCAATAATAGCTAACACTACAAAGGGCAAAGGAGTAAGTTTTACAGAAAATAATAATGAATGGCATCATAACATTTTAACAAAAAAAAATTATGATTTAGCAATTGAAGAGTTAAATAATGCAAAAAGATAAATTTGATATTTTTTTAGAGGGAGAAGTTGTAAATTTAGTTATCTTAAATGAAAAAATTGCAAAAAACTCTGACTGGTACAGTTGGCTGAATTATAAAAAAAATACAGAGTTATTACAACAAGGTAGGTTCCCAAATTCAAAAGAAAAACAGTTAGAGTATTTCAAAAATAATATAGTAAAAAAAAAAGATTTAAAAAAAAATAGAGTACTAAATGACAAGAAAATCCAACTTGGTATAGTCGAAAAACATAATAATAAGCTTGTAGGTATGGTAACGCTATTAGACTTTGATTACTTTAATAGATGCTGTGGTATTTCTTTAATAATGGACTTACGAAAGAAAATTTCTAATAGACTTAAAGTTTTTAAAGAGTCTCAAGATTTAATGATTAATCATGCTTTTTTTAAAATGAACTTAAGAAGAATTTATACAATCGCTTTTTCAGATAACCTTTGCAAAATGACAGAGAGAGTTTTTGGTTTTAAAAGAGAAGGAGTTTTAAGAGAACATCAGTTTTCTAATGGAAAATATGTAGACAGTTACGTTTTAGGATTACTAAGAAGCGACTGGAAAAAATGAAATTTGAAGATAAGAAAATAAAATTGTGGTCACAACTTGGCCAGAGAGCTGCTTTTGGCTTAGCCTGCTTAGAGTTAGAAAAATTATATCCAAATCTTTTAATCCTCACCTCTGATGTTTCAACTTCTGCTGGTTTAGATAGGTTTAGAAAACAAATTCCAGAAAAATACATTGAAGTTGGTATATCGGAACAAAATTTAATTGGTGTAGCTTCTGGTTTAGCAAGCGAAGGTCATAATGTAATAACTACAACTTTTTCTCCATTTCAAACTTTAAGGTGTTGTGAACAGATAAAGGTCAACCTTGGTTATATGAAAAATAAAGTTTGTATGGTTGGATTAGCTAGTGGAGTCGTTTTAGGAAGCCTGGGATACACACATTGCTCAATCGAAGATATAGGCGTTTTGAGATCTATACCCAACATTTCTATAATTTCTCCTGCAGATGTTAGAGAGACTATCAAGTCAATTGTAGCAGCTTTAAGTCATAGCGAGTCAGTTTACATTCGACTAACCGGAGGATCTAATAACCCTATAATTTATAACGAAGATTATGAATTTAAGATTGGTAAAGCAATTCGACTAAAAGAAGGAAAAGATTTGACTATTTATACTAATGGCTCGATGGTAAGTGTTGCGCTCGATGTACGATCTAAGCTTTTAAAAAACAATATTGAAGCTGAAATAATTAATGTACATACTGTTAAGCCAATTGATGAGGAAACAGTTAAAAAATCTGCAAATAATAAAAGACTACTTGTATCAATCGAAGAGCATAATTGCATCGGAGGATTAGGTTCAGCGATATCTGAAGTCATTAGCAATATTGATATTAATTCTAAATTAATATATTTCGGACTGCAAGATTCATACACTTCCAGTGGAGATTATAAATATATGCTTGAAAGAAATGGTTTGACACCAGAATTAATAGTCCAAAAAATTTTAAAAAATATTAATTAATGAGCGATAATTTAAGTAAATACAAAAAAGCTTTTACAGAAACTTTCAGCATTGAAGACAAAGATTTAGAAAAACTAGAATATCAATCTATAGATAACTGGGACTCAATTGGACATATGACTTTAATGTCAGCTATAGAAGAAGCTTTTGGCATTACTTTCGAAACAGACGATATTATAGATTTTAGCTCTTTTACAAAAGGCAAAGAGATACTTGAAAAATATAAAGTTAATATTTAATTTTTTATTTTTTTTAAATGAATAAAATTTTAAAATCCTCATCAGCTCATCATCTATCCCAAAATAATTGGAGATTACTTAGAAAATATATTGGAAGATATTTGTGGAAAAATCTGTACACATTTTCACAAAAATTAAAACTACCAAAAATGATTAAAAAATTAGAAAAAAGTAACTTGAGTCTTAAAAATAATTTAAATTATCCTCAATTCACAGAAAATAAAAGCTTTAGAAAAAATTCAAAATTTAGTGATCTTATTTCAAAATACAATACTTCAAAACCAGAGGGAGAGTATAGAGATTTCTTAGATAATTTATTTTTTAAGATAAGACCAAAAACAAAAACAATTTTAGAAATTGGGGTTTCTGAAGGTGGAGGTTTATTGGCAATGCGGGATTTTTTTGAGCAGTCATTATTATGGGGTGTTGATATAGATAGAGATACATTCATAAATTCAGAAAGAATTAAGGAGTGTGGGTGGGTGGACCAATTAAAACTAAAAACTATGATAAAAAATGCAGAATATTTCTCAACAAAATTTGACTTAATAGTTGACGATGGCTGGCATCACCCCGAGTCTCAAATCAATTCACTTATTGCCTACTTACCTTATTTAAATAAAGGGGGAACTTATATACTTGAAGATATAGTGCACGATAAATACTACAATTATTTTCTTAAAGTTATGAAATTATTAGAAAAAAAAGATTTTCAATACAATTATTACAATTTTAATATGAACGGCAAATCAGAAATTTCTGATAATTTGGGTTATTTAATAATTAAACGGAATTAATTCATAATGAAAATATTAAAAACTGAGATTTTAAAACCTTTAAATAAAAAAAAACCAAAAGAGATAATTATTTTATTTCATGGTTATGGTGGTAATGGAAAAAGTATTTCATTATTGGCAAATTTTTGGAGAAAAAAATTAAATAATGCCATATTTTATTGTCCTTATGCTCCTTCAAAATGTGAAAATGAAAAAAACAAATTCAAATGGTTTTCTCCTGGAGAAGAAAACTCAACTATCATTTCTTCACAAATATTGCTTTCGGTAAAAAAGATTAATAATTTCATTGATTATGTTTTAAAGGAAAACAAACTAGAGGAAAAAAATCTTGTTTTAGGAGGTTTTAGTCAAGGCTGTATGTTGGCTCTAGAGGCAGGGTTGCAAAGAAAAAATAAGATTAAAGCTATCATTGGTTATTCGGGAAAAATCATAGATATTAAAAGAATATCAAAAAAAATTAGAACAAAGCCCAAAATCTTCCTTTTCCACGGAGACAAAGATAAAGTGGTCCTACCAAAGTATTACAATCAGACAAAAAACTTTTTAATGAAACAAAATTTTAACTTAACATCAAAACTATTTAAAAACTGTGACCATAGAATTCCTGCAACTGGGGCAAATCTTGGATTGGACTTATTATCAAATGAAATGGTATTATAATGGTAATTAATATGAAAAATTATTCAACGAAAGATGCATTAAAGGATTTGAATATCTCTGGAAATTCTCTGAGTGAACAAAATAAATTTGACCTTGAGAATAAGGGCTATTGTCTGATTTATAAAACAGATGACGAATGGTTGAAACTTGGAATCGATATAAATTTAATTTCAAAAGTTATCGATGAATTAATTGAAAAGGAAGGTTGGAGAGGAGGATGGGACAATATCAAACACCAAATGAAAGAAGGAGAACATCCAGAAAAAGGAGCCCAGAGATTAAATAATTTACTAAAGAAAGATAAGTGTTTTAGAAATATATTTACAATACCTGAGACTTTAGAGGCGTCATCGTCTTTAATTAAATCAGATATCGCCTTATCCCAAGTTATTTTAAGGATGCCTCTACCAGGTAAGGGAGATCAACCATGGCATGTTGATTGGATCCCGAGAAAAAGAAAAAACGATCCAGTAAGATCAGTCTTATCTTCTTTATTATTAGATGACTTTACAAAAGAAAATGGGGCGACCAGAGTTATCCCTGGATCACATAAGTTTTTGAAATCCCCCTCAGAATCTGGTTATTATTTTCAAGACCACCCAGATCAAAAGTATATTGAAGCGCCGAGAGGAAGTTTGTTAATTTACGATATAAATCTTTGGCATAGAGGGAGCAAATGTTTTAATGGAAAAAAAAGAAGACATTTAAACATTAACTATAGAGATAGAAAAATTTGGCAACAAATAAATTTTAAAAAAGAATTACCTGATGATTTAAAAAATGATTTTTCAGATGCTGAAAAGTATTTACTGAAAATAAGAGATGAAGACCCTAATCAAAATGAGTGGCTATTTAAACATAGAAATAATTTTTTTGTAAAAAAAATGATGAATTTTGTCTGGAATATTTCCAAATGAAAAGAAAATTTGTTTTTGAAAAAAAAGAATTAAGTTTCATAAAAAGATTAAGAATACCAGAAAATAGAGATTTAAAGAATGGTCTTCGTTTAAATAGAAATGAACGAGTCGATAATTTTGAAAAAAGTATATTAGAAAAAATATTTAAAAAAGTAAAAAATTATGATCTGGGAAAATATCCAGATCATCAAGTAATATATGAATCACTTTCAAAATTTTTAAAATTAAAAAAAGAAAATGTACTTATCTCATCAGGATCAGATGGAAGCATTAAAAGTATCTTTGAGATTTTTTTATCTAAAAATGACAAAGTAGCTGTGTTAAGCCCCACATATGCTATGTATCAAGTTTATAGTGATATATTTAAAACTAAGTTAATTAAAATTGGATATAATAAAGATTATAAATTAAATCGAAAACAATTAACTGATATTATTAATCGTAAAAATATTAAAGTTTTGTTTATTCCAAATCCTACCCAGCCAATAGAAGATATAATCTCGAAAAATGAAATGACAAAACTATGTAAAATCTGTAACAAAAAAAAAATATTATTAGTCGTAGATGAAGCTTACTATATGTTTGGCGCTCCGACTGCTGCAGGTTTAATTAAAAAATTCAATAATATAATAATATTAAGAACATTTTCTAAATCATTAGGAATTCCATCAGTAAGATTTGGCTTCATATTAGCAAATAAAAAAATCATTAGCATAATGAATTCTTACAGACTTTCATATGAAAGTAATTTTTTGACAGATACTGTAGTTAAATACTTTATAGATAATTTTCAAATTATAAAAAATTATATAAACAAAGTTAAAATAGGAAGAGAATATGTAAGAAATGAATGTAAAAAATTAGGTTTTAATGTAATTGGAAAATACTCAAATTTTTTATTAATTGACTTTAGAAACAATCTATTAAAAAGAAAATTAATTAAAAAACTAAACAACAAAAAAATATATGTAAAAAGTAATTATACGGGAATACTTCAAAATACTATTCTTGTCACTTGTGGCTCAAAACAAATAATGAAAAAATTTATCAAAACTCTTAAAGTATAATGAGCGTATTAATTACAGGGGGCTACGGTTTTTTAGGAAGTAAAATTGCATCATATTTAAAAGACCAGAATTATAAAATAACTATTATAGACAAAAAAATTGATAAAAACAAAAAGAGACTACTCGGAAAAATTAAATTTATAAAAGCTGACATTACTTCAAAAAGTTCACTCTCAAAAATTAAAATACCAAAAAACTATACTGTTCTTCATTTAGCAGGACAACCATCCGCAGCTCAATCATTTAAAAACCCAGAGGATGATTTAAATAAAAACATATTAGGCACTTTCAATTTAATTAATTGGTGTAATGAGAATAAAGTTAAAAGAATAATATATGCTTCAACTTTTAATGTTTACGAAGAAAATTTTAAAAAGCCTGTACTTTCTGAGAGTGATAAGTGTGGTTCAAAATCTTTATATTCAATTTCAAAACTTACAGCGGAAAATTATGTCCAAGTTTATTGTAATTACCTTGGTATAAAATGGAATATCTTAAGAATGTTTAATGTCTATGGACCTGGTCAAGACTCAAAAAATAATTTCTTAGGAATGATAAGTATTTTTTTGAATATGGCAAAAAAAACATCAGAAATTAAAGTGAAAGGTAGCTTAAAAAGATTCAGAGATTTTATTTACATCGATGATGTTTTAGATGCTTGGCATAAAGTGATTATAGATAGAAAACATTATAATCAAATTTATAACGTTGGCTCAGGAAAAAAAACCACTTTAAAAGTTTTATTTAAGAAAATCTCATCTGTGCTTGGAAAAAAAATTAAAATTAAAGAGGAAAAGGGAACTCCTGGTGATTTTTTAGGGTGTTACGCAAATATCTCAAAAATTAAGAAAGATTTAAAATTTAAGCCTAAACATAACCTCTTGGTAGGACTTAAAAAATTCAATGAATTTCTTGACGATGGCTCAAAAAAATAAACTAAATATTAAAATTTTAGACTGCACCCTAAGAGATGGAGGTTACTACAATGACTGGAATTTTAATGCCAAACTAGTAAATGAGTATATTTCATCGATAAACAAATCAAATATAGACATTGTCGAGATAGGATTTCGTTTTTTAAAAAAAAATAATAATGGAACTTTTGCAAATACAAAAGAAACCACTATCAATAATTTAGACTTTAGAAAGAATTTAGATTTAGCCTTGATGATAAACAGTTCAGATTTAGACTTTTCAAATAATTATAAAAAACAACTTAAAAAATATTTTTTGAAAAAAAATAATTCTAAGATTTCTATAATTAGGTTTGCTACTCATTTAAAAGATATAAAAAAGATTATTCCACATATTAAATATTTAAAAAAGATAGGTTATAGAATTGTAGTAAATTTAATGCAAATTGATAAGGTAAAAGAAACTAGCTTAAGGGAGGTGCTTAAATTATTAGCTAACACTAAATCAGTCGAAGTTTTTTATTTTGCAGACTCTTTTGGAAATTTAAACCCTAAAAAAATTGAAAAGATTTGTAAAATTATCAAAAAAAGCTGGAAAAAAGATTTTGGATTTCATGCTCACGATAATTGTGGACTAGCTCTTCAAAACTGTTTAACAGCAAATGAGAACGGGGCAAAATGGATTGATAGCACTGTTCAGGGAATGGGCAGAGGAGCTGGAAATGTCTCCACCGAAGATTTAATGTGTTCGCTCCAAGAGTATAAAAGTTTTAAATATGATACAAAGCCGATATTTCACTTAGCACAAAACTCCTTTAAAGTTTTAAAGGAAAAATATAAATGGGGTAAATCAATTTATTATCATCTTTCAGCTAAATTTAATATTCACCCCTCTTATATACAAGAACTTCTTATAGACGACAGGTATAATCATACTGAAATAATTAATATTATTTACTCTTTAAAAAATTTAAAATCAGTTTCATATAATCCAATAAGGTTACAGAATATTATTAAAGAAAAAATAAATTTTAAATCTGCATGGGATGCAGCAGGATGGTGTAAAAATAATAATATATTAATTTTAGGACAAGGCCAAAGTGTTAAAAGAAATAAAAAAGAAATTACAAGTTTTATTAAAAAAAATAAATGTAAGGTTATTTCGCTTAACATAAACGAAGGAATTGAAAATAAATATATAACTAAATACGTTGCTTGTAATGAAACTAGGATGCTGATTGATTACCGAAAATATCTCAAAATTTTTAATAAATTAATTTTACCTACAGATAGGTTGAGAAAAATTTTAGATAAAAAAATTCCTAAAAAGGTTAAAAATTATGGAATGATTATTAAGAAAGATAGTTTTAAAGTGTTTGGAAAATATTGCGAGTTACCTAAAAGTTTAGTTTTTGGATACGCTGTATCAATTTGTATAGCTGGACAGGCTAAAAAAATTTATTTAGCAGGATTTGATGGTCATAAAAAAAATATTCTTTTAAATAAGGAGTTTAATAATTATGTATACACAATTAAAAAAGAGTTACCTGAATTAAGTTTCAATTCTATTACACCTTCTTATTATAGATTTTGAAGATGAAAAAATTTAGTTGCAAAATATGTTCAAGAACAACAACATTTACCGAAGTATTAACAAGATCAAAAATAAAGAAAAAGTTGTTTAAGTGTAAAAGTTGTGATTTTGAATTCTTTTACTTTAATCCCACAAAAAATCTAGAAGCAAATAAACTTGATATTTCAAGACTAGGAGGGGCTGGGTTAAAAGTTCCTACAATATACGAAAATTTTAAAAGAACTATTTATCAGTCAAATGTTTATGTAAAAAATTATCTTAATAAAAAGGATAAAAATAAAAAAATTTTAGAAATAGGATGTTCCCATGGATCATTTTTATATTTAGCAAAAAAATTTGGATGCAAAGCTTATGGTTTAGAAATTAACAATTATTTAAGAAATCATCTTAACAAAAAGATGAAAATTAAATGTTTTAAAACATTAAATGAAATCAAGAAAATTAAGGTAAAGTTTTCTAAAATTTTCTTATTTTATAGTTTTGAATATTTTTTTGATATTAAAAATGAATTAAATTTAATTGAAAACCTATTAGAGCCTAAAGGGCAAATAATTATAATTACCCCGAATAAAAATGACGTTTTAAAAAGTCTGAGTTTAAACAAAGGATATAAAAATTTTTTTTATGATATTAATTCAATCAATTATTTTTCGACACAAAGTTTGAGGGAATTAATGCGTAAAATGAATTTTTCAAATTATAAGATTTCCCTAAATCAAGGTTACGGAATAGCAAACCTATTTAATTGGACAATAAATCAGAAACCTAAAAAAACCGGTTTAGTTGGTGAAGATGATTTTCTCTTACAAACTATCAACAATTTTAAGATCAATAAGAAGTCAAAAAAACAAAACTCAACGATAAACAAAATTAAAAAAATACTTTCACACGCGGAGAAAAAATATAAAAGATTACTAGAAAAAGAAGGGTACGGTAATCAAATCATTCTTAGAATAATTAAGTGACCACTAAATCGATTTTCATACATCAAAAAAAAATAATTTCAAATCTGAAAGAAATTATTAGAAACTTAAAAAAAAAAAATCTTTTTTTCTCTTTTTATGATTATTTCTACTTTACAAATTGGTCCGAAAACTATGGATCTAGAAAAATAAATTTAAGATTTAATAAAAATTTCAGCTTTTATAATTACTTAAAGTCTATAATAAAATTTTCTTATGAATTTTCTTCAAGAGAGTTTTTAATTTATGAAATTTACAGCAAAATAAATAAAAAAAAATCTTATGACAATTTACTTATAACTTATACAAATAATATCGAAATAAATAAAAAAAAATTTGTTAATAGAATATTCAAAACACCAATAGACAATTTAAAATCAACTTTATGTTTAGTAATAAATTTCGACATTTTAAACAATAAAAAACAAATTTTAAATGATAATATAATTTTGGTTAATAAAAAAAAAATATTTTTATTTAACAATCTGCTATTTTATATCTCATTTTTTAAATATTTATTTCTTGTAATCTCAAACAAAAAAGAAATATATGATAAGAATTTTTACAGCATTCTTGAAATTGAAATTAAAAATATTTTAAAAGATTTCCCTATAAAAAGAATTTTTCTTGCATACGAGTCCCAACCTCATCAACATTATATAATACATATTTTAAAAAAAATTAAAAAAGACTTATACATTATAGGTTATTTACATTCGTGCTTACCCTCTTTACCATTTGATTTTATATTTAAAAAAGATGAACCAGACTTGTTACTAACCAATGGCAAAGAACAGAAAAATATATTAGTTAAAAACCTCGGTTGGCCAAATAAAAAGGTTAATTCAGTTAAATCCTTCAGATATACTTACCAAAATAAAGACAAATATTTGAATAAAATCTTCCTGCCTTATGCAATCAATAATGTTGATGAAATTATTAAGTCCTTCAAATATTTATTGTCAAATAATCAACTAAACAATTTGAAAAAATTTAAAATTCAAAACCATCCTTTTACGGGTAATTCTAAAAAACATAAAATGTTATTATCAAGAATAAAGGAGGCGATTAGTATTAAAAAAACTATAAATACAAGATCAAATAACAGTTCAATAGTAATTGGTGTTTCAGCTTCAATATTAGAAATTTTAGAGTATGGAGTTGATGTTATTAATATTTGTGAAAATGAAATTTTACATTCGCACAGTGAGAATATTTGGAAAAATATAAAAGTTACTAAACTAGCTAAAAATGTTTTTAAATATTCAATTAAGAGAAAAAGATCTATAATAAATTTTGGTAATAAAGATGAGTTTAAGAGAAAATATGGATTATAAAAAAATTTTAACAAAAAATTTTAGAAACAAAAAAGTAGTAGTTACAGGACATACCGGTTTTAAGGGATCTTGGTTATCTTATTGGCTTTCAATGTTTGGTGCAAAAGTGACGGGACTTTCAGATAGAGTAATATCAGTACCATCACATTATTCTTCAATAAATCTAAAAAAAAAAAATTAAAAATAAATTTTTTGATATTTCAAATAAAAAAAAAGTTTTAGAATTTTTGAAAAAAGAAAAACCAGATTTTATCTTTCACTTGGCCGCCCAGGCTTTGGTAAGTAAGTCTTATAAAAATCCAATTTTAACTTGGAACTCAAATACAATAGGAACTATTAATATATTAGAGAGCTTAAGATTAATTAAATTTAAAAAAAAATGTGTTTGTATTCTAATTACAAGTGACAAGAGCTATAAAAATGTTGAAACAAACAAGGGCTACAAAGAAAATGATAAACTGGGAGGAAAAGACCCCTATAGTGCCTCTAAGGCTGCAGCAGATATAGCAATAAATTCCTATTTTAATTCTTTCTACTCTGAAAATAGACCAAATCTTAGAATTGGCGTTGCTAGAGCTGGAAATGTTATAGGTGGTGGCGATTGGTCTGAAGATAGATTGATACCAGATTGTATTAAAAATTGGCGCTTTGGAAAGACAGTTGAACTGAGAAATCCTTATTCTACTAGGCCGTGGCAACACGTACTAGATGCATTAAATGGATATATAAATTTATCCATAAACTTAAACAATAGTAAAAAATTGAATGGCGAAGTTTTTAATTTTGGACCAAGTAAATCTAGCAACTTTTCAGTTTTAGATGTAGTGAGGGAAATTAAAAAGAATTGGCCAGACGCAAAATTCAAAATAAAGAAGAAAAAAAATAAAAAATTCTTTGAATCAAATCTACTAAAGTTGAATAGTGAAAAAGCTAAGAAAAAATTAAAGTGGAAAAGTGTTTTAAATTTTAAAGAGGTAATTAATTTTGTCTCATTGTGGTATTTAGAATTTTTAAAAAATGAAAAAAGCGATAATATGACAAAAAAACAAATTTTAAATTATATTAGTTTATTAGAAAAAAGATTTTAAATATGAAAGTAGTTATATTAGCCGGAGGTTTAGGTACCAGATTATCAGAATTTACAAAAACGATTCCGAAGCCGATGATTAAAATCAATGGTAAACCTCTTATTTTCCACATAATGAAATGGTATTCAAAGTATGGGTTTAAAGATTTTTACATCGCTCTTGGATATAAAGGATATGTCATAAAAAAATATTTTGAAAAAAAAAAATTTGGATGGAACATTAAACTGATTGATACTGGTAGAAATTCAATGACAGGTGGAAGAATTAAAAGGTTAAAAAAATTTTTAAATAATGAGACGTTTATGCTCACTTATGGAGATGGCCTATCTAATATAAATTTAAAAAAATTATATAATTTTCATCTTAGAAATAAAAAATTAGTTACAGTAACTGCTGTAAGACCGCCTGCAAGATTTGGTCATTTAAAGATAAAAAAAAATGTAGTTAGCTATTTTAAAGAAAAATCTCACACAGATGAGGGTTGGATTAATGGAGGTTTTTTCGTCATAAACTCACAATTTTTAGATTATATAAAAAATGATAAAACAATATTAGAAAAAGATCCTCTTGAAAAGGTGTGTAAAAAGAAGAAACTTGCAGCGTTTAAGCATTACGGATTTTGGCAATGTGTTGATACAAAAAGAGATCTTGATAGATTAAAAAAGATTTTAAAATAGTTTTTGAAAAAAAATATACTTATTTTCGGCGGTACTGGTTTTATTGGATTTCATCTTTCATTACAATGTTTAAAAAAAAAATGGAATGTGACAAGTGTTTCTTCACGTGAACCAGCTGTTAGCAAAAGATTAAAAAAGGTAAAATACATTACTTGCAATATTGGCTCAATCAATAATATAAAAAAAAAATCCCTAAACGAAATATTGATTATGTTATTAATCTTGCTGGATACGTAGACCACTCTAATAAATTCAAGGTTTATAAATCGCATTACGAAGGCTGCAAAAATTTAGCAAATTTTTTTGCTAACAAAAAAATAAAATCATTTATTCAAATGGGGAGTGGTCTTGAGTATGGTGATAATTATCGCTTGCATAAAGAGACATTCATATGCAAGCCAAAATCTCATTACGCCAAAGCTAAATATTTAGCTACTAAGTATCTATTAAAATTATACAAAATAAAAAATTTCCCTGTCACAATTTTAAGGCTCTATCAAGCTTACGGGCCTTATCAAGATTTTAATCGACTAATACCACAAGCAATAATAAATTCATTACAAAATAAAAAATTTAATTGTACGTCAGGTATTCAAAAAAGAGATTTTATCTATATTGATGACTTAGTAAAAGTAATATTTACGGTGCTTCAAAATAAAAAGACGTCAGGTGAAATAATTAATATTGGTTCTGGCAAAAGAATTAAAATAAGAAATTTAATAAAAATAATCGTTAAACTTTGCAAAGCAGGAAGGCCAAACTTTGGTGCTATACCTATGAGAAAAGATGAAAGCTTAACGATGTGTCCAGATATTAAAAAATCAACAAAATTATTACGTTTTAAAAATAAATTTTCGATCGTTAAAGGTTTAATAAAGACAATAAAGTCTTATCAATGAAAACGAAAGTTTCAATTATAATGAACTGTTATAATGGTTCACGATATCTTAAAAAAAGCATCACAAGTGTAATAAATCAAAATTACAAACATTGGGAGCTTATTTTTTTTGATAATCTATCTACTGATAATAGTATTAAAATAGCCAAAAGCTTTAAAGATGAAAGAATTAAAATTTTTAAAACTAATAAATTTTTAAAGCTTTATGAAGCAAGAAATCAAGCCATTAAAAAAACAAAAGGTCAATATATTTGTTTTTGTGATACCGATGATTGGTGGTTTAAATCAAAGCTTCAAGTGCAAATTGATTTTTTAAATAAAAATAAGGAAGTAAATTTATTATTTACTAACTTATTTGTTTTGAACGAAAAAACTAAAACTAAAAAACTTTACTTTGGTAATAATATGCCTAGCGGGATGATTACTCAACATTTATTGGATGATTATAAATTAGGTATTCTTACAGTTTTGGTAAATAAAAAATTTTTCAATCGAAAAAAATTTAATAAAAAATATAATATAATCGGTGACTTTGATTTTTTTATCAATTTAAGCCTCAAAGAAAAATTTTATTGTTTGCATAAGCCTTTAGCAGTATATCGATTACACGATAAAAATTTCTCCAAAAAAACTGATATTTATGCAAAAGAAATGGCGTTTTGGCTAAAAGAAAATTCCTATAAATTTAAAAAATTAAACTATTCATTAAACTTAATAAGACTTACTCTGTTTAAATTAAAATTTAAAACTTTTTTTAATATTTTTAGGAGGTTCTAGGATAATGACTTTTCAGAGAAATAATGTAACAAAATATTTTTACCTATTAATAATTGTTTTGTTGTTTATTATAGGATTTTTAATAAGAGAAAATATAGCTGGGGCAGCAGAGACTGATTTTTTAAAATTTACTTGGCCGGCTGTGTTATCTTTTAAACGAGACTTTGCTTATTCAATTATTAATTATGGTAAATTTGGAGAGGGTAGCACTCCGCTTTTTCACATTTTAAATGCGTATTTAAATCCTTTTACTTTTAGTCAAATAGCCTTCCAAGCATCTATAACATTAATTTCATTTATAAGTTTTTTAGTCCTTGCAGGTATATTAGTAGAAAAGTTCAAAATTAAAAAAATAGATGCTCTCATTTATTCAAGTATTTTATTGCTCTTACCTTTTTATAGAGCTTCAGCTTTCTGGGGATTAACAGAAAACTTAGGGTGGCTTTTCTTAATTTTATCTCTAAAGTTTTATGTTAAATTTGAAGCTAGTAAAAATAAAAATGAAAAAACATACATTTTTTTAATCTGCCTTTTCTCAAGTATGGCTCTATACACTAGACCATATTTAATTTTTTTTCCGGTATTTTTAATTTTAACTTTTATTTTAAATAAAGATTATAAATCTCTTATCCAATTTTCTATTACCTACCTATTATTTTCTTTGCCTGGCTTATTTCTTTTAAATTTATGGGGTGGAACTGTTTATCTAGGAATTGGTGATAATAAGATAGATTTTATTCAAGATTATCATCATCCAAAGTTTATTCTAAAAAACTTAATTATATTCCCGACAATTTTTTTGTTTTATTTTCTTCCATTTAAATTAATTGAATTTTTCAATAAACAGTTTTATTTTACAAAAAATAAAATTCTCCTTTTCTTCTATTTTTTCATTTTTTTACTGATATGTTTATTATATTACTTGGATTTTTTTGAATACTTGAAATTAACAAAACTAGGAGGAGGCTCAGTTTTAAAGATATCTCAATTTCTTTTCCAAGAAAATTTGATTATATTTTTACTCATATCATTTTTAGGAATAGTGACAATTATTGAACTAGCAATTTTATCTAAAAAAAATTTAATTCTTTTATTAAGTATTGTGGCGATATATTGTACCCCCAAATTTATTTATCAAGAGTATTTTGAACCTCTACTTATATTATTATTTTTTCTCTTATTTGACTTAAGGGTCAATTTAAAAAAGACTTTTCAAGATAACAAATTTCAAATTTTACTGTTGGTTTATTTTCTTGGTTATTTTGCTTCTAGTTATTATTATAGGTATTATTTGGAAGCAATTTAGTCCTAACACGTCTGATAATTAAAATATGATAAAGAATTTAAGTATAATTTTACCATTATTTAATGAAGCAAAAAGGTTAGAAAAAACCTTCAAAGAAATAGAATCTTTTAAACAAAAAGTAAAAAATAAAAAATTGGAAATCTTTTTCATTGATGATGGAAGTAATGATAATTCTTTCACATTAATAAATAGTTTTAAAAAAAAGAATAGTTCAAAAAATTTCAAAATAAAATATTTTAAACTTCAAAAAAATATGGGCAAAGGTTATGCTCTTAAGAAAGGCATCAAGATGTCTTCAAAGTCTTGGGTATTAACTACTGACATAGATTTATCAGTACCTTTGACACAAATTTTAGAGTGGGAAAAATACGAAAAGTTTAAAAAGGAAAAAGTTTTTTTTGGCTCGCGTAATCTCCCAAATTCAAAAGTAAGAAAAAAATTTATTAGATTTCTATTAGGAACTATATTTAATTTTTTGATTAAATTGATTTTAAATATTAAGTTATTGGATACCCAGTGTGGATTCAAGTTATACGAAAAAAATATAGCAAAGAGAGTTTTTTCTAAACTTTCCAATTATGGTTTTGCTCACGATTTAGAATTAGTATTAATATGTAAGAGTGGAAAGATCAAAATTAGAGAACTTCCAGTAAAGTGGACTCATAGATCAGGAAGTAAAGTAAATATTTTATATGATCCGCTAATTATGTTTTTAAATATTTTTTTAATTCGGATTAAACACCGCCATTTAATAACCTGAAGTTTAAAAGAAGAAACCCCAATTCTCTCGAGTCAGGACTTATAAATAAACTCAATGGAGATGATGGATTAGTATTTCTAAACTGAATATTTAAGGTTTTTCCTTTAATGTTTTTATTATTAATCTTAAATTTTACCAGTCTTTTGTCCTGTAGAGACCCATCCTTGTAATCAAAATTGATATTATTGTTAAATTTTCCATTTATATAAACCTCAACTGATGAATTTTTTTTACTATTTAAAAAAGGAATACATTCAAATTCAAAATATAATTCATTTGATTTTTTGTTTAGTTTAAAAACTAAATTTGAAATTTTTCCTTCAGTCCACACTCCATCTCCCCCCGAGTTATGTGTCCAACCAAGACCGAAAAATTTACTACTTTCGTCGTTTAAATTTTCAAATTTTTGATTTAAATCAATACTTTGATATTTGATATTTTTTAAATAATTAATATCATTATCATTCATTAAGTTCTTTTTTTTATTAATCATAATCCAAACATTATCTCTAAAAAAAAATCCTACATCATCGTTTTCGTATATTTCTTTTAGATTTAATAGATGACCCAAATTATCTATGATATAAATAGAGTCATTGTCTAAATTTTTTTTGACAAAATTATTCGTGAGCTTATATCTATTTTGTGCGGCTTTACTTCTATCTATTCTCGCCATCTTAACCAAATTTGTTTTTTGAAAATTATTATTTTCTAGGTGATAAGCAAATTTATCAAAATTTTTATTGTAATTTACTGGTTTTGTAGAAATTAAGTATTTTAAATTAGTTATATTACTATTATTCCATAAATTATCTTTTAATTCATAGTTGTCAGCAAAATTAAATCTATCTTTATAATACTTAATACTTGATGAAATATCTGTGAGTTGAATAAGTAATAATACGGCTAATATGAAAGGGGCTTTACTATTAAATTTTAAAAAAATCAAATATATCGAGTAGAGTAAGAAGAAATAACTGATGAACCAGAAAAGTCTTCCTGAAGATCTAAATATACTAAAAAAACCATAAATTAAATCATTTAAGGGAATTTCAATAATATCTAAAGCACCAAGTGAAATTTTATTAGATAACGATAAAATTAGAAAAACGAGCAGTATGAAAGGTATACCTCTTATCAAGAATTTTTTACTTGATAATTTTCTTAAATTTTTATCAATGAAAATTGTATAAATAGTAAAACAAAGTAATATTAATCCTCCAAGGCCAATAAAGTTAAATCCTTCTACCTCTTCCCCTCTTGCAAGTAAGATATCAGGTAATACCCAAGACCAAGATATTTTGGTAGGCGAAATGACTGGATCGAAAATACTAAGTAAATTTAATTTATAAATTCCGAATCCAACAGCAAGCGTATCTACTACTCTAACCTCAAAGTATCCTACTATGTACATTAACAATATTAGCAAAAAATGACATAGTACTATTTCCTTGAAGTATCTCTTTAAAAATATTTCTTTTTTGATTAAAGAAAAAATTTTTAGCATATTAAAAACAATAAGATTTATAATAGTAAAATAAAAATGTATCATTGATGTAAGTAGAATTAGAAAAATCCATAGCTTGTAATTTTTTTTACTATCAAATATTGTAAGGTAAATTGTAATAATTAATGTCCAATGAGCAAAAAGAGCTGGGTGCCAACTAAGCCTATAAATAAATATTGGAAATGAAAGAAAAAATAACGAAGTTAAAAATGAAATAATTTTATTTTTTGTTAATTTTAAAGTTAAAAGGAAGCTTAAAAAGCCTTGTAGGAAAAAACAAATAATAAACCAGAGACTGAAATACTGAAATTTGTCAGGCAGCATAAAATTGAATAATTTAAAAAAAATAGCAAACAGCGGAATAGAGTCGGAGTAAATTATTGAATTTCCAATTTGATCTCCAAAATTTGGATTACTACCCAATGGAAATCTCCAAATGTCGTTCTTAAAAAAAAACCAACCAGTCTGATGTGAGGACATATCATTCCCGTAAAACAGCCATTTTGTATTGAAGGGATTTATATTCTCAAAACCATTGAATATACTTGTCAAAATAATTGAAGTTAAAATGTAAACTATTATTAGACTAAAGTTATTATTAATTTTTTCTTTGATATCCATAATTTAAAAAAGATACACCTATCCAAATTAAAGCACCATTCCAAGTTGTAAACAAACTTCCCGTTGATTTGAAAGGAAAAATAAATAATAAAAAATTTATTATTATGAAAGCTAATATAATTTTATCTTCATAGCTTGTATTTTTGTAAAATAATCTCTTAAAAGACTTTAACAGAATAGCAAAAACAAATATTGATATGAAAATTAAACCAATTATTCCAGTATTGTGCATAACTTCTAAATGATAATTGTGCGGGTGAGTAGAACATAAAAAATCACTATTTAGCTTAACAAATTTTTGACATTTAAATCTGAAAGATTTATGTCCATTACCGATTAAAAAATTTTCCTTAAACGATTCATAACTTGTATAATAAAGTTTTTCATGATTTGTCAATTTTTTTGGTTTTAATATTACTTCAATTTCATCCTTAGTTTGAACTTCACTTTTTTTTGGCTGATATGCCTTTTCTTTTAAGTTTAAGACAATTGAATTTGTCATTGAGAAGAAACCAACGAATTTCCTATTTGTTTGAGTGTCATTATTGTATAAATAATAAAAAATTGGCAATAAAGATATAACCACTATAATTAAATTTTTACTAAAAATTTTCATCGAAAAAATTACGATTAAAACAAATGAAATTAATAAAATGAAAGAAATCCTATTATTTGCTATGAATGAACCAAATATTATTACCATTAAAAAAAAATATATAATTAATGAATTAAATTTTTGCGAAGGATAAAATAATATAAATAAACCTATCATTGAGAAAGCAAATATTTTTTGTATGTAGGACCCTGCAATAGCTTCATCTCCAAAAATACCTGTAATTCTTCCGTATACAGGTTCGTAACCGAGGATATTTTTACCGTAGAAAAACTGTAATGATAGATCTAAAGAGATAAAAACTGACGCTATTAGACAAATATTAAAAAAATACTTTGTATTTATTTTTCTTTCAAAGAGTAAGGCTTCAACATAAATATAGAGCATATAAAATTTTAATAAAAAAATGGACTTTAAAAAATTTTCAATACCTATTTGCTCAATATTTTTATAGGATGAGAAAATTAGCGTTAAAAAAAATGCTAATAAGATTAAATTACTTAAGTTAAAATTTACTTTAATTTTTTTTATGATTAAATAAATTGTGGATAAAAAAATAAAAATAATGAGATTTAAATTTACAATTAAAGTGCCAAGCAAAAACGAAATTGGCAAGAAATATAAAGAAATTTCTAAACTGGATTGTAAGTAATTTTTATTATTAAGCATTTAAAATGAAATCGAATAATAAATATCTTTATAATATTTACCTGGCCATTTCCATTTCAATTATTTTAAGATTATCGCTATTAAACGCTTACGGAGATACTACACTTGAGCATGAGTGGGGAATCTTATTCAACAACTTTCAAAAAAGTGGAGTTTTATCTTATTATACATCATTCGACGGTACGGCAATCCCAACAGTATTTATGCCACCTCTGTATGCTTATTTTATCTTTTTTATTGATATGATAATTACAGACAAAATTAATTTAGTAAAATTAATTTTGATCTTACAAATTTTTCTTTCAGGTTTTTCTATTTTTTACTTTTATAAAATTAATCTGTTTTTCTTTTCAAAAAAGATAAGTATATTTTCTTCATATATATTTATTTTTTTCCCCTTACATATTATTTCATGTTTACAAATATCCTCAATTTCTATTCAAGTTTTTTTAAATATATTTTTTTTATATTTAGTACTTAAAATAATTGAAAAAAATTTAAATTATAAAATTATTTTTTTATTTGGTTTAGTTTCAGGATTAACTATGCTTTTAAGGGGCGAATTTATAGTAATATTCTTATTTTCCATTATTTTTTTAAAAATTTACAAAAAAATTAATTTTAGGGAGTTTACGATGATGATTTTGATATGCATTCTAACAATTTCTCCTTATTTGACAAGAAATTATCTAGCTTTTGAAAAAATTACTATCACAAAATCGTTAGGTTACAATTTATGGAAAGGTAACAATTTAGACTCTAGTTTAGAAGGTTCTGATAGTAGTTTGGCTTTTGAAAGTAAAGATGTAAGAGCCAGATTAGAAAAACTAGAAAAAAATAGATTGTATGATTTTCAGCGTGACGATTTATTTCTAAGAACTTCTTTAGACTTTATTAAAGAAAATCCTAAATTATTTGTTGAGAGATATGTGCAAAAATTTTTAGCATTCACATTCTTTAATCCAAAATCAAAGTTTATAAATTACAATCACCCTTTAAACTTATTATCTTTAATTTTACTGAGTATAGCATTTATTTTAAGCATCGTATTTTATTATCAAAAAAAATCTGTTAGTTATAACTACGTTTTTCTGATTACTTTTCTAACTATAGCCATATTCTCAATATTTTTTATATTACCAAGATATAAGTTAATTATCCTCCCTGCTCAGCTATTAATTACTAACTTTATTTTTGCTAAGATTTTTATTAAGAATATTAAAAAAAAGGGCGTGTAGTTCAGTGGTAGAACGCTTCGTTGACATCGAAGAGGTCATAAGTTCAATTCTTATCACGCCCACCATAAAACCTTTA
>MDTG01050399.1_pt1 | contig 43726 bp, 32 predicted proteins | sample 811421 | NCBI WGS metagenome assembly MDTG01 (sample SAMN05326645, study PRJNA326480) | marine metagenome | isolation source: seawater | place: Pacific Ocean: South East | collected 2011 | reverse complement strand
CTAAACTTCTGCATACATTTATTTTACTAGTGTTAACTATTACTTTTTTTGTAGTTTACTCTATAATAGAGACATTTGTTTTTTTAAAAGATAAACTTAATAAAGAAAACAAAGATGTTGTCACACAAACTATTGCTCCTAATAGTGATATTAAGTATGAGGACATAGACGGTATAGGTGAAAAGCCTGAAAAGCCGGAAGATAAACTAGATAAAATAAGGAGACACATGTAATGAATAAGGAGATAGAATGTTAGATAAACTAAAAAATATGTTTAATAAGAACAAGATCCCTGCTACAGTATCTAAAGAAAAAAGTACAGATGCTAAAGCAGAAGCAACAAAAAAGAAAGAAGCATACGTAACTGTTCTTAATGTTGAAATGAAGGATAACAATCCACGTAACGGGTTCTTTGAACTTGACTGGAATGAATACTTTATTAAAGAACTAAGAGTAAACGGATACAACGGTGCAACAGAAGAAGAAATTGTAGATGCATGGTTTAAAGAACTTTGTGGTAACGTAGCACAAAGTGATGGTGTTGCTAGTGAAGAAAAACCAATGGGTGCAGGATACATTAACACAAAGAAGATTAGCGACGATAAGTCTGAGATTAGTTAATGGACCAACAAGGGGAAATTGTAGGTTTGTTTCCTAACGTTCTAGCACGTAAAGTTTGGAACGAAGGAAACAAGTTCAATTTGGATATGAAACATCTGTTTTATCAAATTGAAGAAAAATTTCCTATGGATAGTACATCTTTTAACTTGACAGATCACTACTATACCAGTTATAATAAAGTATTAGACAAACAATTAATAGAATATGATGAAATGAAACCTTTTGTAAATTTTTTATCTGACAATGTTAGAAACCTTAACGACTTTATGGGTTTTACAAAAGAACATGAATTCACTATTAAAGACATGTGGTTTGCTATTAATAGAAAAGGCAGTTACCACGAAACGCACACACATACTCCTAGTATTTGGAGTGGTGTGTATTATGTAGAAGCACACGAAGATGATGCTTCATTAAACTTTTTTAGTCCTGCGATATCAGACAATCATTGGGCTAGTAATGTAATAAACGAATACAATGACTTTAATACAACACAAGTTAGTTTTAAGCCTAGTACAAGTATGTTAAACATCTTTCCTGGCTATTTAAAACATAGTGTTGCACAACAAAGACATGAACGTGATAGAATTGCAGTTAGTTTTAATATTGTATAAGGAAATGATATGGATAATGTAAAGTTTAAAAAAGAAAATCGCAAAGCAGAGATAGTTGAAGAAACACATTACATAGTTAAAATGTATGTAGGTGATGAATTAGTAGAAGAACGCCCAATAGTAGGACACAGTAAAAGATATGCAGAAGACTGTGCTGAAAATTGGATAAATGGTATAATTTAAGTTAGGAGAACACATGACATATATTTTAGTAGATACTGCAAACACTTTTTTCCGTGCTAGGCACGCCGTAAGAGGTGATGCTGATGTTAAGATTGGTATGGCTTTACACACAACATTACAAAGCATACGTAAAGCATGGCAAGACTTTAATGGTAGTCATGTTGTTTTTTGTTTAGAAGGACGTAGTTGGCGTAAAGACTATTACGAACCTTATAAACGTAATAGACAAGTTGCTCGTGATGCTCTTACAGTTTCACAACAAGAAGAAGAAAAAGTATTTTGGGAAACATTCGATGACTTTAAAGACTTCTTAACTAATAAAACAAATTGTACTGTATTACAACACAAGCAACTAGAAGCAGATGACTTAATTGCTGGTTGGATACAATCACACCCTAACGATGATCATGTTATTATTAGTACTGATGGTGACTTTGGACAACTTATTGCACCTAATGTAAAACAATACAATGGTGTACAAAAAGTAACAATAACACACGAAGGCTACTTTGATGAAAAAGGCAAAGAAGTTATAGATAAGAAAACTAAACAATCTAAAGGTGCACCTGATCCGCAATGGTTATTGTTTGAAAAGTGTATGCGTGGCGATACTAGTGACAATGTGTTTAGTGCGTATCCAGGTGTTCGTAAAAAAGGCACTAAGAATAAAGTAGGCTTGTTAGAAGCATTTGAAGATAGAACAACTAAAGGTTTTAATTGGAATAATATGATGCTACAACGTTGGACTGATCACTTAGGTGAAGAACATCGTGTATTAGATGACTATACACGCAATGTTACATTATGTGACTTATCAGCACAACCGGACGACATTAGAAGTATTATTAATAAAAGTATCGATGATGTAGAGCCTAAAGAAGTTAGTCAAGTTGGTATTCGTTTAATTAAGTTTGCGAATAGTTATGAACTTAATAAAATTACAGAACAAGCAGAAACATTTGCTAAACCATTAAATGCAAGATACGGAGGTTAATATGACAAAAGAAAAAGAACTTGAAGCAAAACAGTTAGTACCTAATAAGTTTTGGATAGTACAAAACTATGGACAAAAAGTAGGAACACTACAAAAGAACAAAGAAGGTTATATTCTTGTTACACGCAAAGATAAAATGTATTTTGAAACTGTAGAAAAAGTATACGATGCATTTGGAAAAGACTTTTTTGAATATACTGCTACAAAGAAAACTAAAGATAGTAAGGTAATGGAAGTACATGGATTTCCTACAAGCACACAAGCATGGAACCCGTTGTTAGATGTACAAAACAATCTACCTCTTTATAGTAAAAGTAGAAAATCTAAAAGTTTATATTGTGCAGGTTACTATACAATTAGATTTGCTAAAGGTTGGGTAAAAAGTTTTTGTCCTAAACTTATAACACTACAACGTTATGATTACAAAGGACCATTTACAACAGAATTAGAAATGCGTCAGGTATTATCAAATGTCTCGAAATCCAGTTAATACTATTCCAATAGAAAACTTTTTGCAGAAGGCAAAGATCGCAACTAAGACTCAACAACGTGAACTTAAATTAGATTCTAAAGAATATAAAGACTTGTCAGATAGTATAGCAATATTAATGACAAGGCTTGTAGAACTACAGGATAAACGTCTACAACAACCACAAGACGTAAGTGTAGATATAAAAATGGACGGCGGAAACTTCTAAAAAACGATAAATATATACGTAGTTAACTAAAAGGAATTGCGTATAATGAGTAGACCTAAACCAAATGTTCTATTAGAATTTACTGATAAGAACACATATCGTAGAGAAGAAGTACTAGATGCTGATGCTATCTGGGCCGTGTTTTATCAGGGCAAGCCTTTTAACCTTAAAAGTTCAAATTCAATATCGCCTACACCAGGACCTAAATATAAGAAAACTAGTTTTTCAAATCCTGGACATGCAATCAATTTGGCTAAGAAATTAAACTCCACATTCAAATCAAAAGAGTTTGAGGTTTTCAAGTTAACTAAAGGCGATAAAATCGCATAATGGATATCAAAGAAGCATACACTAAAACATTTATGATCTCTGCTAATGCAGAAAACATTACTGAGACCGAAATAAAAAAGAACTATATGTTATGGTGGCAAAACACACGCATGAAAGGTGATAGTGGATTGCGTTTAACCAAAGACGGATTTGAATATGCTGTCGATCATGCTGATTTGGCTACATATGAAATCAAATTTCCAAACGAAATAAAGTTTACACCGCAAGTATTCTTGTATTTGGATAACTTTATTGACTGTCCGTATTACGTTACAAAGAAAAGAATCTATGTTTTTAGCGAAAAAATGGGTCTACAACTTATGATGTTTGCTGGAGATATTAAACAATACGGACTTGCTCGTGCTATGGCACAAAAACTAGAAGATTAATCACTCATTTTGGACAGTTTTTTTGTAAAAAAGTGGAAAAACCGCTTGACTTTTTCTGTGTTGAGTGTATTATATAGTTATAGTTAGAAACAAAGGAGCATAGCAAATGGCACAAACAACAGAAGCACGTACAGTTACACCAAACGAAGCAAAGGCGGCTGTACAACACTCAATGAAACTGAAGCGTCCTATCTTTATGTGGGGACCTCCAGGTATTGGTAAATCAGATATTATGAGTCAGATTACTGACGCACTAGACAATGCACATCTTATTGATGTACGTTTGTCTTTGTGGGAACCAACAGATATTAAAGGTATCCCTTATTATGCGGCAAATGATAATGTAATGGCGTGGGCACCACCAAGTGAACTGCCAGACGAAGAATTTGCTAAGAAATTCAAAACTATCGTTCTTTTCTTAGATGAAATGAACTCTGCGGCGCCGGCAGTACAAGCGGCGGCATATCAACTTATTCTTAATCGTAAGGTAGGTACTTACAAACTTCCAGACAATGTTGTAATTGTTGCGGCAGGTAACCGTGAAACTGATAAGGGTGTTACTTATCGTATGCCGGCACCACTTGCTAACAGGTTTGTACACCTTGAACTTCGTGTAGATTTTGAAGACTGGTTGACATGGGCAACTGAAAATCGTATCCACTCCGACGTAGTGGGGTACTTGACTTTCGCAAAACAGGATCTATATGATTTTGATCCAAAGTCAAGTTCAAGAGCATTTGCAACGCCACGTAGTTGGTCGTTTGTAAGCGAACTTCTCGACGATGACCTTAACGAATCTACACTAACAGATTTGGTTGCAGGTTCAGTCGGCGAAGGCCTGGCAGTTAAATTTGCGGCACACCGTAAGGTTGCGGCTAAACTGCCTAATCCAACTGACATACTTAATGGCAAGGTTAAGACTATGGAGACGAAAGAAATTTCGGCAATGTATTCACTAACTGTAAGTATGTGCTATGAACTTCAAGAAGCGTTCAAACGCAAGGAGAAGGGTTGGACACAGATGGCAGATAACTTCTTTGGTTTTATGATGGATAATTTTGAAACTGAATTAGTTGTAATGGGTACGCGAGTTGCTATCGCTACTTATAAACTGCCATTTTCGCCAAAGGACTTGAAAAACTTTGACCGTTTCCACGACAAGTACGGCAAGTATGTTCAAGCCGCTATGGCATCCTAACTAACTATAGAGGGGGTCTTCGGATCCCCTCGCTTTATTAGGAATTGTTATGCCTAAAAATTTTAAAAAACATTATCTAAAACCTACACTGTTTGATCCCAAAGGTCATCCATGGGTAGGTGTTGAATGGCCTGTAAAAGGATCGAAAGGAAATTCATATAATGTACTCTTGGGAGATAGAGGTTTTGAGTGCGAGTGTGTTGGTTTTAGTTACCATGGTTCTTGCAAACATTCTAAAGCAGTATTGGCACAAGTTGAAAGATCTATGGCATGAGTAAACATCTTTTTGAAAGATACGAAATAGGATTTGCAGGCACTAAAAAAACTGTAACCACAAAATGCACACTTCCATATTGTAATGAATGGTCATCAGACTTTAAAGGTCCTGGATCAAGACTATGTGAAGAACATCAAAGTTTATTAAGAGAGTATGGTGGTCCTGCTAGAATGGATCGTCCATGGACATTTAACAAAAAAAGATATTGTGAACTTTGTGGACATAATCCATGGGAACATCCTAAAGTAAAACTAATTGACGACGAACTTATACAAGATCGTGTTGCATGGGGTATGCTATTTGTTGATCATATTGAAACACAAAGAGATGGCGGAAGCCATTGTGATCAAAATACCCAAACACTTTGTTTAGATTGTAACATGATTAAAAGCACACTTGCAGGCGATATGGTTCCAAAAAAACTGTACAAAGATGAAAAAGAATATTACAGTGTTTTGGAAAGACTAAAACCATATTACAACAAAGTCTTTAACCAATCCAGTTGACCTTTAGAAAACTTTTTGCTATAATAATTACAGTAAAGGATATAAGAATGAATACTGTAGACCTAGTAACATGGTTTCAACAAAATGTAGATTGGAACAAGTATGTTACTCTAGTAGATACAATCGGTGATGAACTAGACGAACGTAAATTGCGTTTTGATAAGAGTGATTTATTGGAACGTAGTTTGGAATTGTTTAGTAACAACGAATTAGTATATGTAAATTTGGAAGGTGTTGATCATATTGGACCAGAAGCATCTACAATAGAAATGAAGTATTCAAAAGGAAGTTTGTTTACTCTTAAAACAAAGAAAAAGAAAAAGAACGTGTCCGATCTACAACTTATGAATAGTAGAGGTTCAAGTGCAGGCAGAACACTACCGGCAGGATATGCAGATTACTTGTTGATATGTGATATTGATAGTGCCGCACTTATCCACAAACAAGAGTTAATTAATTTTGTAGTAGATGCAGGAGATGGATTAAAAACATCCAAAATGCCCAGTCATATGGTACAATATATATTTGTTCCAGGCCAATATAAACCACAACATATAGCAGAATCTATTTCATATAAAAAAGCCAAATTGGACATGCAAAAACAATTTTTATCACAATTCTGATTGACAAATATCCGTTAGATGCTATACTATAAGTATAGTTAGGAGTTAGGAGCAAAATATGTCAAGAGATACAACCGCAGTAGAACAGAGCATGATGGAAGGTAAGATCTATGAAAAGGATCCTGCCGTTGATAGTGCTAAAGTAAAAGAGAAATTAACAACGGCTAGAATCGCACTATTGATTCGTCAGCCATTTTTTGGTAATCTAGCAACACGTCTTAAAATTATTGATGCTACAGATTGGTGTGCCACTGCCGCAACTGACGGTAAAAACTTCTATTACAATGAAAACTTTGTAAACAGCCTTAATCAAAAACAAACAGAATTTTTATTTGGTCACGAAATCCTACACTGTGTATATGATCACTTTACACGTAGAGATGACCGTGAAGCAAACATTTATAACATTGCCGCTGACTATTGTGTAAACGGTGATTTGATCCGTCATAACATTGGCGAAGTAATTACACAAGTTAAACCATTCCATGATCAGAAATACTATGGTTGGTCATCAGAAGAAGTTTATGATGATATCTTTAAGAAATATGATAATGAACAACTTAAACAATTAGGTAGACTTCTTGACGAACATATTGATTGGGAAAGAGGCAAAGGACAAGGTCCTAACGGTAAAACTAAAAAAGGTAAGAGTGGTAAAGGTAAACAACCTTCATACTCTAAAGAAGAACTTAAAAAGATACGTGACGAAATGAAAGAAGCAATGGTATCTGCGGCACAGGCGGCAGGTGTAGGCAATGTGCCTAAAGGCGTTGCACGTCTTATTAAAGATCTTACAGAACCTAAAATGAATTGGCGTGAACTTCTTAACCAGCAGATTCAAAGTGTATTGAAAAGTAATTACACATTTACTCGTCCTTCACGTAAAGGTTGGCATACAGGTGCTATCCTTCCTGGTATGGATTTTGATCAGACTATTGATATTGCTATTGCACTTGACATGTCTGGATCAATTGGTAGTGCAGAAGCAAAAGACTTTTTGAGTGAAGTAAAAGGTATATGTGATCAATATGATGATTACAAAATTAAAGTATGGTGTTTTGATACAGAAGTATACAACGAACAAGACTTTACACCTGATGCAGGAGAAAGCATTGAAGATTACGAACTTGCTGGAGGCGGCGGTACTGACTTTGATGCTAATTGGGTTTATATGAAAGAAAATGATATCCAGCCTAAGAAACTAATTGTGTTTACAGATGGTTATTCTTGGAACTGGGGTGATGAAAATTATTGTGATACTATTTGGGTTATTCATTCTGATACATCAATTGAAGCACCACATGGTATTACTTGCCACTATGATGAAAGCAAAAGGGAGGCGGCATAATGGGTTATGTTGAATGGTTTTTAATTGCAGTTGTAGTTAATGCAGTTCATATAAGTGTAACAGGGCAACCGTGGATGATTACTATTTCATGAGATTTATGCACGACACGCCAAATGCACTTAACGTTTTAGAAATAAGAGAATTAAACTTTTGTCCTACACATTGGACAACTGTAAATCTAAATGGAAATTCTTGGAGCATTGCTAAAGATATTGATGCTTGTAGAGAATGGATTTACAATAATCTAAGCGGAAGATTTTGTATTGTAAGCGACACAGAAGTTGTAGATACCAAAATGGAAATTGTGTATAAAGTAGGATTTGAAGAAGCAAGTGAGTCAACTATGTTCTCTTTGGGTTGCTCACATTTACATCAGATGACCAGTCCTGAATACTAATTACTAGTGTTATAACAAACAAACTAATAGGAGTTAACTCGAAATGACAGAAGAAAATAAAACTCAGGCGCCAGCGACAGAGGCCCCTAAGTCAGAAGCACCCAAAGAAGGTGCACCGGATCTTACAGTTCAAGATCTACAAGCACTAAAAGCAATCATCGACGTTGCAAGTCAACGCGGTGCATACAAGCCTAATGAAATGGAAGTTGTAGGACGTACTTACAATAGACTTGATACTTTCTTAGCGGCTATTACACCTAAAAACACTGTACCAACAGAAGGTGAAAAACCAGCAGAAGGTACTGCACCTGCACAACCAACAGCACCTGCTCAACCAGCAGAGGCTCCAAAGGAGTAAATTATGGCAGTTAAACACGTAGGCCACGTAGGCTCAGGAACAAAGGTATTAGTTGCATTTAGAACCTTACCAGGTGAACCAACTAATGCTTTAGTGATTCCTACTGCGGCACTAAAACAAACATATCACGATGAACTAGATTCATTGGTTATGAAAGATGAGTCACAACAAGCATTTGAATTTGCGACAATTTTAAATGTACGTAAATTTAGTGATGGAAGTACTATGTTACCTTCATTACATGCTAAAGGCCATCTACAAAAGGTTCCAACAAGTGAAGTAACAATGACACCAGCAACAACTAAAGACTCATGGATTAAACTAGATGAGTTGAATAAAATTATTGCTGACCAACGAGGAGTTGGCGTTGATGAACTTGCACTTACTGAAAGCGGACAACCAGGTAAAACAGTTGCAGTAGCAAATGAAGTTGTTGCAGATGACCAAGGAGTTATGTCCGACGACGATCTTGCTAACAAATATAGAGCAGATGCAGACGCACTATATAAAGAAGTACAAGAACTTCGTAAAAAAGCAGACGAGTTGTCACCTAAAAAGACAACTGCGAAAAAAACAAAGACTAGTGCATAATGCCGAAGTCACCTGGAAGAATAATACTATCCAGTGACGAAGAAGTCAAACCTGAATGGGAAGGTGTAATAGATGATATACAAATCGAATCCCTTCCCATCCAGCACATCAGAGAATTAACACTCAATCTAAAACAAAACAAAAAAATTGTTATTGACGTGCCTAATATTGTAGCACAAAGTCATAACATGCCAGATGCCGCTCTAAGGGTAAACAACTTAATTAGAGAACACGGTGCAAACATTAAACATATTGACTTTAGAGTAAACATGACAGACTTGCAAGGGCAAGTACAGAAAGCCAGAGATGCTTTTACGAAAAAAGTAAACAAAACAATTAAACGTAAAAACGCCGAAGCAAAGAGAAAAGGAAAGAACAAGTAAATGATTAAATTGGTTAGTTATAGTAGACCTACTTTAGAATATGTAAGCGAAGGTATTAGTAACGATGACATGTTAGATCTTGTAGCCTTTTGTGCAAGAGTAAGTAATCCTTCAAACCAAATGAATTCAGAAACAAGTGAAAAACTTGTAAAATATTTGATTAAACATAAACACTGGTCACCACTTGAAATGGTTAGTGCATGTTTGGAAATTAATACTACAAGAGATATAGCACACCAAATTGTACGTCATCGTAGTTTTGCTTTCCAAGAGTTTAGTCAACGTTATGCTGATCCAAAAAAAATGGGAGATCAGTTCGTAACCCGTGAAGCAAGATTGCAAGACACAAAGAACAGACAAAACAGTATTGAACTTTCAGATGAAAGCGAATTGCACCATGCATGGAAATCAAAACAAGAAGAAGTGATTGCTAAAGCAAAAGAAACATATGAGTGGGCAATAGCAAATGGTATTGCAAAAGAACAGGCTCGTGTTGTGTTACCAGAAGGAAACACTAAAACAAGATTGTATATGAATGGTACATTACGTTCATGGGTACACTACATTGAATTACGTGGTGCTAATGGCACACAAAAAGAACACATGGATATTGCAAAGGCATGTGCTAAAGTAATCACACAAGTATTTCCGTTAGCAAAAGAATACGTTTAATGAAACAAAGATTTATAGAAGCATACATGGATGTTGCGAAACGTTTCGCACAGATGTCTTATGCTAATAGATTACAAGTTGGTGCTATTGTTGTTAAAGATGATCGCATTATTAGTATTGGATATAATGGTATGCCTAGCGGTTGGCCTAACAGTTGTGAAGAAGCCAATGTAACTAAACCAGAAGTACTACATGCAGAATCAAATGCTATTGCCAAACTGGCAAAGAGCAACGAAAGTGGAGATGGTGCTGATCTATTTGTTACACATTCTCCTTGTATGGAATGTGCCAAATTGATTTTTCAAAGTGGAATACAACGTGTGTTTTACGGTGAAGAATATCGTAGTATGGACGGAATAAACTTCTTAACGGCGTCTAAAATAACTGTTATACACGTTGATACTACAACTGAAGCATAGAGCATATAACACCGCTGTATGACGCTTAAAATGCGTTTAAGACGCCTTAAATGCAGTAGTTTACACTACAACTTCTATTAATTTAATACCTGTATCTGTACTATTTTTGATTGCTTTTCCAATAATGCATACAGCATTTGGAATAGCACTTTCCTGGGTAATTGCTACAGCAATACCTGCTTTTGGACTTGTTACAATTAAGTCACCTTTGTTAACAACACCTTCTACTTTACAAGGAACTCTACCACGTAACGCTACCGCAACACCTTCGGCATTACTGTTCATTAAGTGTGCTGGTTCAGTTGATACTATACCTGCTACTCTATGATCACAGAACATAGTTGTTGTTGTAACTTCTTCTTTACCGCCAAATATTAAAACTGTACCTGGCTCATAATCTTCATCACTTGCGTATATTTCTGCAAGGTCTGCAAATTGTGCCGCTGTTGCTGTTCCTAAAAACTTTCTAGCAGTTAGGTCTTTGTTTGAATCTCTTTGTGCAATAGTTCCTGCTGTTGCCGCTGTACTTGCACTTGCACCGTTAAGTGATTGTGAATTAGTTGCAGTACCATTCATAATGTTAACATTGATACTACCGTTTGAATCTCTAGCAACAATAGTATTATTAACAAGCAAAGTATTTGCTTCTCTAGCAGTTCCTGCATCTACAGTTAACTTACCTGCAATATCTGTTGTACCTTGTACGTTTGCGTTAAGTGTACCGTTTACTGTTACATTATTAAATGTACTTGTTCCTGTTGCGGCTGTTAAGTTACCAACAACATCACCTGTTAAGTTTCCTGTTACATTACCTGTAACGTTACCCGTAACATTACCTGTTAATACTCCTCCGGAGTCAACACTAATGTTTCCTGCATAAATGTTTGCCCAACGTGTACTAATACTTCCTAAAGAACCTGTGTTATTAGTAGCAGGTACAAATTGATTTTGATTAAACTTGGCAATGACTGCTGAACCTGAACCAGTGTTTACTTGGAATTGAATTGAATTACCAACTTGGTTAGTTAGGTTACCTACATCGCCTCCAGTAATATGTAATTTTAAATCTTCACCAGCACCTACTGTTAAACCTTCATCACCTAAAAATTTAACTTGATCTGCAAAACTTTGTAGTCCGCTGTTTAACACATACTGTGAAGCAGGAATGCCTCCAAGGTTATCTGCATTTACTGCTGTACCATGATATCTAATACCTGGCACTGTTGAATCACTTGCTAGGTTAAAACCTTTTTTGATTGCACTAAATCCTGCGATAGGATTTTTTGAACTATCTAAAGTAAATTCGTCTTTAGCAGTAATACCCATTACTGCGTCATTAACTGTGTAAGTTAATATTGTTCTATCGTTTGCACTAACATCTTTAACTACTCTTGAAGTAACCTGTGATACACCTTCACCACCTGTACTTACAGGACCAATTAAAATAAAATCTTCACCATTGTAAACATATAATTGTTCACCGTCTGTTTCCCACCAAAGGTCACCACGTGCTAGTCCAACTGGTTGGTTAGGTCCAATTTCTGCACCGCCTGCAATTCTAAATCTATTACCATCATAAAACTTAATAACACGGTTAGCACTATCGTACCAAACTTGTCCTGCTAGTGGATTAGGTGGTTGATTTGCACCAGAGAAACTTTCTAATAAATGTACAAAGTTCTCATTGATGATTTCACCAAATCCAGCATAGTTTTTTCCTACAAGTTTTATATCTGTAGTTGCGTCTACAGTACCGTCTTGTACTACTGCAATTTGCTGTCCGTTGTATGTATTAATAATATATGGCATGTTTTTCCTCTACTTGCAGTATTTACCTTATTCTTTACCCATTAGTTTTTTGCGACCAAGTTCGATGATCTTTTTATCTGCGAAAGTATATGCATCGCTTTCTGTATACACTTTTTTACTTGCTTTATTACGTTCTCTTTGGTCTTTGATGTAAGAAACCATTTCTGCAAATTCAGGAGTATTAGGATAATCACATTTATCTAACATATCAATAATGATGTTAAGTTGTTTGTGCATAGGATATTTTTTTTCTATGTTATCAGCAGTACCAGCATTAATAACTTCTTCATCAATAAATGTTTTCCCGTCATTTACATCAGCAATTTTTTTAACTTCCCCATCAGTAAATGTACCAATATATACTTCTGTATCTGGGTCATATGTTACTGTTTTTATATTAACTTCATCAGGATCTAATCCAAAAGAACTCATTCCCTTAGGTAAGTGACCTATGAGAGTGCCATTCTTAGCATTAAACATCATTTTAAATTTTTCTTTTGCCATATCCTTATTCCCATATTAGACAAAGACTATACTTTGGGTCTTCATCTTTTTCTATCTTTGTTACTTCATGCCAAGTTTCAATTGGCATCTTAAACATTGCACCTTTCTTTTCTTGGACTAAATGCTCTGTGTCATCTTTGTCCCAATATTTAAAATGAGGCTTGCCTTCAGTTAAAAATACTAACTTGAATTGCCAATAGCCTCCTGCACTGTCCTGGTGTCTGACTAACCAATCCCCAGGTTTGTATTTGTTTACTACAATCTGTGAAACCCATTTGCGTTCACTTTCAGGTAGTGTTTCCCATACAGTTTCTACTAAATCTCCGTTCATATCTTTTTCATACAAACTTGAAAAATGGCTTTCACCATATATAGTAGCGTGTGTGTCAGTGCCTCCTATGCCTCTATTCGTAAACTTGCCTTGTGCCTCGTGTTCTAAAACTTTTTGCATAATATCATCAACATTTGTTATATAATCATTGACAACTTCATACATTAAAAGTTTCCTTTAAATACCCATGCCGCAGAACTTGTTCTGCTAGTTCTGTCAAATGCATATGCTTCTATTTGTGTTGCAAAGCCTGCAATAGCAACAGTACCTGTCCAATACGTTGATGCCGCTCTTTCAAATGTTACATTTCCAACTACAAGTTGTAAAGCATTTTCATCTGAACTATAAGTTTCTACTAAACCGTTTCTAACCACAACCACTTGTGCTCCTTGTACAGCATCTGTTGAAAATTCATCTGCTTGATCTGCATTTAGTGCCGCATATGGAAATCTATACCAACCGTCAATAGTACTATTTGTTAATAGTGTTGTAAAGTTTCCTTGGTTAGTATTTGGATTGTGTGTTTGTGTGTCAACTGTAACATTACCAGTTGCACTTAATTGAAATTCATAACCAGTGGTAGCCGCTTTCTTATCATTTATTTCGAAAATTCTTCCTGCTTCAACTGTTTGCTGTCTGCCGCCGATCCAACCAATACCTCTTTTTAATTCACTAGCGTATTTTTGAATGTAAATTGGATTGCCTTCAGCATTGTTACCTAAGTTACCGTAGTAGTAACTTCCTAATACTCTTGCAATAGTTCCTTCTTTAAAGTTATTAGGAGGTGCAAGTCTTGTCAATTGTGTTCCAACATCTGCGGTTGTCAAATCTTTTGTATCAAGATAAAACTGAATGTCTTGTCCAGTTGATTGGAACGTTGTATCTACATATTCTTTAATAGCACGTTCTGTAACTAAATTGGTTGCACTGTTTTGTAGGAATTGTCCATCATCACTAATACGATTTGCTTCTTGTCCTACAGCGTCTACAAATTTTTGTGCTTTAACTTGTATTGCTGGTGCATTTAAACCAATGTTAGCACCGTCAATAACTGTACCGTTAGTAATAGACCCTGCTCTAATTTCACTGTCTTGTACTCTTGATTCATTAAGAGTAACTCTGTCAATAAGCATGTCACCTATGTTTGTGTTAGGATCTGGATTAGGACTTGTTATTGCACCTCTACCAATTCTACCTACTGATAAATTTACGTTTGTAGAAGTTAATGCAGTATGTGTACTACTTCCGTTGAATACTGTTGTACCGTTGAATGTTTTTGTTCCTGTAATTGTTTGAGCATTATTTGTATACACACCAAAATCAACATATGCCGCCGTACCTTCAAAACGTCCTGTTACAACTCCTGCTGAAGCATCAAGTTTAGGAGTTTGTGTTGTTGCATCATTGTTAAGAACAACTGCACCTCCACTTGCTAAAACTTGTCCTGTTGCGTTACCTGTTACATTACCTGTAACTGATCCGCTTACATTACCTGTAACATTACCTGTTAAAGTTCCTGTAAACTGACCTTGTGCATCACCAACTACGTTTGCAAAAATAGCATCAGCATAAATGTTTCTATATTTTATACTAGGTGCACCTAAACTGATTTCATTATTTGCATAAGGAATAATTGCTTTGTTATTAATAGTAACAACAGTTTTGTCACCACCGCTACCTGTGTAATTTACACCTAGGTGTAATTTGTCACCAAACTCTGCAAAAATACCAGGTTCATTTGCATTAATAACTTTTAAACTTAATTCTAATGTATCACCAATAGTAATACCACTATCGTTTTGGAAACTGTATGAGCCAGTAATAATTTCATTGTCATTTCTGTTTGCCCAAGTACTTGCTAGACGTCCACCTAATCTATCTGAATCTCCAGCAGTACCAAAAAATCTTGTTGTCCCAGATGTAACACCATCTATGTTTGTGCCTTTTGAAGTAAGTCCTTCACCAATTCTTGTAAAGCCTGCTAAAGGTGTTACTGCTTGATCAATTTCAAATGCAGTATCTGCCATTACCATATATGCACTACCATCTACATATCCAATACTTACTGGATGTTCAACTGCTGATGTATCTGTAAGTTTACTTGTTTCCCACTTTGTTTTACCAAAGCCTAAAATACTTTCTGGACCTACTAGTACATGTTGGTTTCCGTCTGCAACGAAAACATATAATTTATTGTTAACAGTGTCCCACCATAGATCACCTTCTTTTTGACCTTGTGGTTCTGTTGCTGAAACTTGATTAATTGTAAGATTACGCCAATGCACTCCGTCAAAAACACTAGGACGCAGTTTGTCAGCATTTTTGTCAAACCATAATTGACCAACCAACGGTTTACTTGGTGGCGTATCTGCTCTTGCAAAGTTTTCTAATAACTTAACAAAGTTTTCATTTTGTTGCTCACCGTACCCTGCAACATTTCTACCTACAAGTTGTAAGTCAGTTGAATTATCTACAACACCGTCTGCTAATGTTATTAGTACTGTTCCGTCTGTTTTATCTATTTGATATGGCATCGCTCTTTATTTCCTTACACATCACTCACATACGCCCATCTTAATGGACCAGTTTGGATTTCAAATATTTTAGTTGTTCTTGCTACTGCAATTGAGTTACCACTTGGTGTTATACCATTTGGAAAACTCAAACTCTGTATTACACTTGCACTACTTAAATTATTATCTTTGTCAACAGCAACTTGATTAACAAGTAATTCGTTTGTTAAGCCTGTTGTTGTACCTGTATTAGTAGTTATTGTTGTTGGTGTTCCTGCAAGTGATAGTGTTTCACATAATATTCTTGCCTGTGTTCCAACTTCATAACTTACTGGTGGTGCTAATTTTGCTAGTTCTGCTGGAATGTCAACTGTATTTTCGTTTGCCATTCCTGTTACATTCATTGTTAGTACAAGAGTTTGTCCTGCAATTGAACTATCAACATAATTTTTTGTTGCAACATCTTGTGCCGCTGTTGGATCTGCTACACCTTTTATTTGTGTAACTGGCGATGCTTCTTCGTTATCAAATACAACGTTACCTGTACCATGAACATCAATGTTTAAATCTGTGTTTGTTGTGATAGTAGAAATTGTGTTACCATTAAGTTCTAAACTATCAACTTGTAATTCTGTTAGTGTACCAACATTTGTAAGACTTGAATTAACTACGCCTGCACCTAATGTATCTCCGCTTAACACTAATACATCGTTTACATGGAAATGTTTTCCTGTTGCAACACCAAAGTTATCACTTGTTGTCCAATTTGTTGTGCTGTTTGCCCAATTAATTGTATGGTCAGTATCACCTCGAAGTGTAATACCTCCTCCATTTGCTAGTATATCAGTTGGTGTTCCACCGTGTGCAAGTTCAATGTTTTTATCTTCAACTCTCATTGTAGCAACATTTACTGTTGTTGTGTCTCCACTAACAATAAGGTTACCGTCAATAGTTAAATCACCGCCCATTACAATATTACTTGTTTCTCTACCTTCAAATAATTTCATTGTAAGTGATGAACTATCAATTTCTATAGCATTTGTAAGTCCACCAGTTGTACTTGAGTTTACTTGTAATAACCAATCTCTATCTTGTAGGTTGTTTTTAAATGTTGTTACGTTTCCATTTATGAATTGTGTAAAGTTACTTGATGAACCAAGTGTAATTCCAATGTCATTAAGAACACCTAGTGTTCCTGTAGTAATATCATTTTCGTCTGAACGTAAAAACTGTCCTGGTGCAATACCTGCAACAGCATCTGCTGATGTTGCTGTTCCGTGTAATTTTAATCCTGTAACTGTTGTGCTAAAATTAAGTCCAACTTTAACAGTTGCAAAACCGTTGATTGCTGTTTGTGGTGTAAATTCAAATCTACTTAAAATTGCAACTCTTAAACCGTTTACATATAATGATGAAATAGAACGTCCATTGTTTCCTGTGTCAATAACGTTTTCAACAATCCAACCATGTTCTCCTTCTGCAGAAGAATATATAGGTCCTGCTAAACTTAGATCAACTCCATCATAAAAATAAAGTTGGTTTGCTTCGTTATCAATCCAAAGGTCACCAATAACTAGTCCTGCTGGTTGAGTATCTTGTACTAATGGACCACCTGTTGGTTTAAATGCACTACCTGTGTAAACTTTTAAACGTCCTTCAAGTGTATCGTACCAAACTTGTCCTTCTAGTGGTGATTGTGGTGCAGTTCTATTTGCAAAACTTTCTAAAAGTTTTACTAAATTTTCGTTTAAAACTTCTCCATAACCACTATATTTTCTACCAACAAGTGTAATATCTGTTGATGTTGAATCTACTGTTCCGTCACCAACGATTGTTAATACTGATCCGTCTGTTTTGTTTACTGTATAACTCATTACGCCGCTGGCTCCCCTGATCTAATAATATAATGAATAGCCAAGTAAGGATTCATTACGTTTTGATTTTGATATGGACCACTACCCGCAGTGTTATCAAATTGTGAACCACTACCAAATGCAACGTTAGTTGTATCTATTGTTTCTGATCCAGCACTACCACCTAGTGATCTTGCACTAGTATTTGTAACTCTGTTGGCAACACCGCCTCCAGCGTCAACTGCTGAACCACTAACGTCATTTACTGTAGTTCCATTGTCCATGTTATCTAAACCTAGTGGGAATCTACCACGTAAGTCTGGAAGTTTAAATGTACTTGGGTTAACACCAGCACCATATGTAAATGCAATTACATCAAATAAGTCTGGATATATTCCTTGTGCAACTTCTGATCCATCACACAACAAATATCCACTTGGAATATCTGCAAAAGTTGAAATAGGTCCTGCGTATGGCATAATTGCTCCAATTGGTACAAGTGATGCACCTGCAAAGAAGTTTGATCTTTTACTACGCTTTAATCCTTGACCTGCTCTTACAATTAAAAGTTCGTCATCATTTTCATTATCTAATACTTCTGTTTGATCTGAAATAGCATCTTGTGTTAAAGTAACGTTAAATGTTTTTTCTGCTCCGCCTGTTTGACCATCAAAACTAAATCCTGTTGAATCAGCAACGTGTCCGCCAATTTTAAATACTGTACTTGCAACTAGTCTATCAGATGTTCCATTTACGTTACCAAATACTTCACCAACAACACTTCCTACAAGTCTACCTGTAAATGTTTCTGAAAATACATTTCTAAATGAATTATTTGTTGTACCAATGTCTAGTTGTTTATCAAATGCTTGAGTTCCATTGTCTGTAGGTTGTATAGCAACTGTTCCGCTACCTGTTTCACCAACTTGAATGTGTCCTTGGAAGTTAGCATTTCCGCCAACATATAAATTTTCTGCAATACCTGTACCACCTGAAACAATTAATGCACCAGTTGTTGTTGATGTTGCACTATCTGTTGACGCAAGTTGTAAACTTTCTGTAAAGTGTCCACTACCTGTAACATCTAAAGCAACTGCCGGAGATACTTGATTAATACCTACACGTTTGTTTCTTCCGTCTACACGCATAACAGTAACAACATCTCTGTCTGCTTCTGGGAAAACTTTAAAGTCTATGTTTCCATCTAATGAATTGTTTTTTATAACAGCATTATTACTTGCAATCTCTAAGTTAAAGATTTGGTTTGCACCAACAGTAACACCACCGTCATTTCTTACAAACAACTGACCGTTCATTGTGTCAGTTATATCAGTTCTTAAAAAGTTATTTGCATTAACAGTTTCTATTGCAGGTTGTGTTACGTTTAACGCATCTGCTCTTGTTGCTGTTGCATGTAATTTGTTAAGTAATATTCCGTTGTTATCAAAGTCAGTTGATGAAATATTAATACCTGGAAATAATTCTACAAATCCTTCAATCTTTTGTCTTGGAATAAATTGATCTTTTGAAATAATTGTTACAACTTTGTCTGCAACATAATTTTTAATTACTGTGTGCGTTACGTTTTGTGTATCTACAACTTCTTCTGCTTGAGCACCTGCTTTAAGTCCTCCTGCAAAGTTCGGTCCAACTAATTGGAATGCCGCACCTGTAAAAATATAAAGTTGATTGTTTGTTGTATCAACCCAAACATCTCCAGTAATTGGATTAGTAGGTTGTACTGCTTCAACATGCACACCGCCTGCTGGTCTCCAGTTGGCCGCTCCTGCTGTTGAGTCATTAATTTTTAATCTGTTTGTTGCACTATCATACCAAACTTGGCCTTCAATAGGATTGTTTGGTGGAGTATTGTTTGAAAAGTTTTCTAATAAGTGTAAAAAGTTTTCAGCAATCGCTTGACCGTAACTTGCTTCGTTACGTCCAATAAAGGTTAACGAAGTGTCAACAGTGTTTCGACTATTATCATCAATGACAATAGCATTCTTATTAATTGAGTCTGTAAAGTTTACACTATATGCCATGTCTTTAAATCTCGCTTATGTTAGTCAAACTCTGAATTCTAATTGTGTAATCAATCTGAATTAATCTGTTCAATGATTTTTGAACTGGGTGGAAAACAACGTGTGTAAGTAATCTACCTGCGTTAGCACCATTTGGTGTATACGCTTTTAATCCCAATTCGTCAAACACATAGTTTCCGTCCATGTCAGTTGAGTTATCAAATGCTTCCTGTCCACTAGGCTCACCGTAATCAAGCAAACAACTTATTAAAATGTCAGTGTAAGTTGTACCTAATGTGTGTCTAGTTTCAATAAAGTTTCTACTTGGATCTGTATTGTTAACATTATTGTCATCTACAGTTTTGTAATATGTTTGATTGTATAAACTTGCATTAACACCTACATTGTTTGGTGTCAAATATGTAATAATGCCTGTAGGATCAACTGTAGTTCCACCATTGCCAAAAGCCATTTCAACAATATTACCACGTCCTTCATTACCTAGCGATTCTGCTAGTGATATACTCATATTTTCATAATGAATAGCATTTCTTTTATCTACATATACTTTCTTAGTTTCAGGGTCACTGATTTTAATGTGCCCTTCCATAAGCACACCCTGATTTTCATTTGGCTTTTGATATGTTTTGTTCACGTTTTTATCCTTGTCTGACATTGGTTATTCCCTAATATTTATTACAGGTAAGCCACTGGTTCTTTCTAGTAAGAACTTAGCCTGGGCAGTTTCTGCTCTTTGTAGTGTAGTGCCTGTAGACGCTGAATTAACGCCTTGTTCGTACCATACACGCCCTTGTTTCTGTACTACTTTGAGTTGAGCACCATCTTGAGGCTCATCTCTCAATACCAATTTATAATAACTTTTACCTGTTGAGTCTCCTACTGGCTCTATAGTAAACTCTGCTGTTTGTTCTACATCACTTGATGTACCAGCACTGTTAGTTTCGTTGCTATCATAAGCAATTTCTATGTTATGTACTTTGATTGGATTAGTGCTAACCGTTGGTTTTTGCAGTCTTCTACCACTCAAATACACTTCAACTTGATCATGTGCATTAGAACTGCTTGTAATATTAACAGTTTCTAGTACATGCTCTTTTCTACCATTTGGTAAGTTAGGAGCAATTACACTTTCATACACATTTACAGTTTCTGTATATGGTACTGTTTGCTCAGGGCCACCGTCAAATACTAAAGTATTTGCTTTGTGTAAAGTTTTAATACCTGTACCTAGTGTTCCTCTTGTAATTTGTCCTAATTTATTACCACTTATGGTATAAAATTCTATTCTTTCTCTATCAATCCAAACAACACCTGGTGTTTTGTCTGCAACTGAAGGAGTATCTAAGAAACTTGTATCTGTAAGTACAATTTCCTTGTCTGTAGCATTTAAATCTTGTGCAAGTGTAGTACTATCGTCTTTACTGATACGTTTGTAGTGTGTTCTGTTAAGCATATCATTGAATACTTTGTATCCAATACTATCAAAACTTACTTCTTCACTAAATGTTGTTACTACAACTTTTGCTGTAGGAAGTACTGTAAACTTGTTATCAATTTCAACAGTAGTATTGTTGTCTAAAATTTTGTAATCACGCTCTGCTACCAATGGAGTTCCATCTACTTCTACCCAAATATAATTACTATCAATAGCAGGACGACTTAATTTATAAGTGCCTCCTAGTTTTCCTTCATACACTTCTTTTCTAATCAAGTTTGAATCATGATTTGTAAATGTTGTTACAAGGAATTCTGCATTTGTGGGTAAATCATTTCTATTTTTAACAATTACTAGATTACTTTCTGTATCGCCTGCACTATCTCCAGTGATGTTTATTTCATATTCATGATTTTTAAGAATAGTAATTGCAATAACATCTCCTGAATTTAAAACATTCTGGTTAAATGTAACAAGATTTGTTTGAGTATCAAAGTTAAAGTCTCTAATAGGAACTAATTTAATACCATTTAGGTATACTTCAATTTCTCCAAGTGCAAGTGTAAACACAGGATATTCTGGATCACCACTCACTGTGTAATTTTGTGTAATACCATTACTTACATAGTAAACTGTGTCAGGTGGAACAAGTCTAGTTATAATACCTGTGTCGATATCCTTGACTTCTGCAATAACCATGTTATGATATGGTGCAATGTTTCCTGGAATGTTTGACATTCTGTATGCCATTGAACTTCCATCATCTGTAATTGATTCTTTTACAATTTCACTGTACGTTTTTTCTGTTGAACTTAAAGCAGTAATTTGTATTACAGCATTTGAATTGCTTGGAGGATTTGCAATATCAATAATTGCACTTCCTGTTGTTGATTCTCTAACAACATATTCTTTGCTAACACCGTCTACTGTAACAAACGCACTTCCAACATCTTCATATTTTGCTGTAAGTTCATATTCAGTAGTGCTTCCGTCACCTGTAAATGTTTTTCTTTCTAAAATGTTAGCACCACCAACATTCAAAGTTTGTATTGTAACAAGTTCGCCATTGTCTGGTGCTTCTACAAAAACAATTTCTTTGTTTTGAAAATCGATTGTATAATCTGTAGTTTCTTTTAGATAAATTCCTGCTACTGTTACAAAAATACTATCTTTTGTTCCAGGATATAAATCAAAAGCATATCTTTTTAATAAACTATTTCCAAAATATCTGTTAGTAACAATCAACGGTGATCCATCTGCTGGTGAATTGTAAACACTGATTGTTAAACTATCAAATGTTTGTCCTGGTACAACTTCTTCAGGAGCATGTGATGTATCTATTGTAACAAATCCGTCACCGTCTATGTTTATATCTTCTGGTTTAGCACCTGTTGCTGTTGAATACTGGAAGTTACCGCCTGATAAAATAGTATCTAAGTTGTTTACATCTGTTGGAACTAGTGATCCGTCTGATTCTTTTTGTCTAAACACAACTAATGTTCCATCCGGTGCACCTACATCAAGTGTAAATGCTGTTGTGTTTCCGTCTCCTATAATTGTTGGAGTGTTTGCTGGATCTTGTCTAACATTATCAAAGTAAACATTTATTTCTTGTCCATTTTCCGGAGTATATGGTAGTGTAAATGTTTGTGTACTACCGTCTGCACGGAAAGCAAAGTCTGTATTTGTACCTGCAAAAGTATCCCAACCATGACTGAACCATGGTAGTCCGTCAAAGCCTACACTTATATCAAACTCTAATCCTTGTACTTGTATTCCATCATACTCAACACCTGTCATTAATTGTGAAGGTTCTTTACCTTTCATTCCTGCTGTTGGCTCATAATAGTAATTGATTCTATCAGTAGCCTGCATTAAGTTGATAGATTTTTCATAAGTGATAGTAACATTTTTTCCTGCACCTGGTGGTACACTAAAGACTATGTAACCCTCTTGTTTTTTATATGTTCTATCTTTAACTGTTACAATACTAACATCGTAGTTTTCGATATACACTGTTTCATTTGCAATGTTAATATCAATTTTTCTTTTATCTAATGTTGGCAAATATGTAAGTTTAAATTTAATTTGTCCTGCTGTTGCTGTAAATGTATCAGTTTGTGTTTGACTTTGAATAACTTTTGAAGATGCAAGTCTATCAAACTTCATATTCATTGTGTTAATTCTAACTTTTTTGTTTTCTAACAGTGCATATGCTTTAGCAGTTTTTGTAACGTTGTTTTGTCCGCCACCGCCTGCTAGTGTAACTGTTGGAGCACTTACATATCCACTACCTGGATTTGTTAAAACAATTTCTCGAACAATACCGCGTGAAGTATATGCAACTGCTGTTGCGTCAACAAAAGATTCACCTGGTAAAGTCTTATCACCGTTTGGTAAAATAGGTGCTCCGTAATATTTTGGTCCAATGATATATGGATACACAGGTTTAGTTGTGTCCGTAGGATCAACTGTTACAAAATATGCATATGTACCGTTAGGATAATCTGGTGTGTTACATGTTCTACCATTGTATTCATCTAAATCTCCTAATCCTGCAACGTATTCATAATCTTCAACATATGTTCCATCATGATCGCTACCATCTGCACGAATAGTTGTTTTAAGTTGGTAACTTGACTTCATTACACGCGGATTGCTTCTTCCTGTTTGTGTGTCCCAACCATATGGTCCATATATAGGATAACCATCTAATGCATAACCTAACAACGGACTATGTGCTGTTGCATCTTTGGTGTACATTAAACTAGGATCAGCATGATAATAATAAACACCATCTTCTTGTGGATGGCCTGAACCGTCATCAATATCTAAACGGTCCCCTGCTACCACAGCATTTATTGTATAATCAATTCCGCCTCTAGTTTCAGTTTGCATTGCTTTAGGATTGTGGAATACAACACCGTTGACTGCAACACCTATTTCTCCCATAGGCGTAGTAACTTTGTTAATTGCTTCTACAGGTGTTCTAGATATTTCAAAAGTAAAGTTTTGTGCTTTTACACTATACACTCCTGGATTTCTTGCAAACCCATGATCTGGAATACTGTTTGTTTTAACATAAAATCTTGTGTCTGTGTAATCAGTAGTAACAAGTTGTCTAAAGTTAGCAGTTTCTTTGACTGCTGGTTTATTACTTCTACCGCCACTTATAACAACTACAGGTGCTTCTGTATATCCTGCACCTTCGTCAGTAACTTTTACACTGCCAATATTATATTTGTAATTGTCAAACCAATTTACATATGGTTCTGTTGTAATTTTGTCATCTGTAATTTTAGGTGCAATGAATTTTTTAGTTTCTTCATCCCAATAACTTGGTAAATCAAAATCAGTATTTTGTATTGGTGTGTTTTCTATTTGATCGTAACTATTATAAAAGTTTCTTATTACTGTTCTATAAGGTTTAACTTCATTAATATATTGTTCTATGTATCCAGGATCACTTAACTTGTAATTTAATTTATTACTAAATCCTCCTAGTTTATTATCAACAGTAATGAAACTAGTTTTCATTGCCCAATCAACAAAACTTTGTTCTGCAAGAGCAAATCTAACACCAATAAAGAATAGTTTATTCCAGTTGTCTTTTAAGTCATCAACGAAAATATCATCTCTAATAATTTCTAATATTCTACGTGTTTCTTGAATAGGTTCACTATCAAACAAGTTTACATCATAATTTTCTTGTCCTGCAAAACCAAAGTTAAGCAATTCATAATTGTATATGCTTTCATTAAATTGTATTGTACTATTTGCTTTATACAGCAAGTCATAGTCGTCTGTAAATGTACCATCGGAAATAACTTTTTTAAGAATAATTCTATTTCCGTCGCCGGCATTTTCAATTTGCACCAGTTCATCTACCGCTGGTGTAATTGTGTTGAGTTCATATGTTGCATTTAACTTGTAATTAATAATTGTATCTACGTCAAAGCCTGGAACAATGTAATCTGCATAAGACCAGAATCTGCTCAAATCAAATGTTTGTGTATTTGTTCTTGACCAAAGTTTTACACTTGGTTGCCATTCGTATATTGCCCAGTTGTTGTTTGCTGTGCTGTCAATAGTAACCAATGCTCTAAAAGGTCTAATTTGTAAATTTGCTACAGTATAATCTTTACCTTGTTTCAATATATTGATTGCTGTAATTTTACCTGCACTATCTATTACAGTTTGTAATTTTGCACCAGTTCCTGTACCATTAACAATTATTTCTGGAGCATTTTTATATCCTTTACCTGCATTTGTTATATTAATAGATTTAATTTTTCCATTTACAATATTCGCTGTTGCAGTAGCAGTGCTTAAATCTTCTGTCCCAACTGTTTGTAAATCATCATAATCATCTACTTGAATATCCCACTTGCCTGATCCTGCCTTTGGAATAGGATCTTTTTCGTTCAATGCAGTTATTTTTTTAGTGTCTACAATTCTTGCATTTTTCATTACATCATTTGTAAATGTAACAATAGATTTTAATGCACCAAGTCTATCTGCAAACATGCTTTGTCTTGGACGTACTTGAATTCCATATTTTCTTTGCACAGGTAGTGCTTGATCCGGTACTGGATTTCCTTCGCTATCATAACCTACTGCACTGTCAATAAGTTTTTTAACTAATAATTTGTTTTCAATTTTCTTGTTTTGATTTTCGCCAATGATTTGCCATTCATTGTGTTCTGGAATGTCAGTGTCAACATTACTGTATTGAACACTTAAGAAAACGTCTTTATCATCTAATGTTGTTTTAACATTTGAAATACTTAAACTATTATCATTTAGCAGTTGTATACTTTTAACACCGTAATTTTTTGGATCGTCAATAATATTAGCAACTTCAATTGCAGGCAAATCTCTACTTTTTGTATTAGGTACTGAGATAGTATTTTTAACCCAATAGTAATACACTGTTTCAAAGCCGCCTGATGTAAAATTGTAAATATTTTTTCTTACAACTGTATCATCACCGTATTTTGGTGTACCGCCTACACCTGCTGTTTGTCCTTGTTGTGTTGTTGCAAGTTCTAACCATTCACTAGGTAATAAATCTGTTTCTACCCATTCATAAACATCTACACTTGATCCAGGAAATTTTGTTCCCCAATTGGTTTTTCTGTATTCCGTGTCACCTTGCTCATACCAAACATAACTTACTGTGCTAAGATCCCACCATAATTCACCAACATGTTCCTCAGTCCATGCAGTAGTTGGTTTAACTGTAACAATAGCATCATCACCAACTGTGTATGAAGCAGGATCAATATTTGATTTATATGTTAATTCTTTTTCTGCTAGATAAGGAATTTTTCCTTTGACTGGGTCTAATGTTTCTAAAAAGTCTTTTACATTATTATTTTTTGTATTAAATGTAAATGCTTTTTTAACACTATACGGATCTGTTGGATTAGTCTGTGTTCTAATTTTATTCCAACCACTTGATCCTGTTTTTTGATATACAAACAAACTACCAATATCTGTGGTAGTTTTTTCAATTTTTGCATTAGGTGCGCCTACTACTAAAGAATTACCTGTGTAAACTAATCCTTTACCAAATTCATCAAATTCTTCTGTAGTATTTGAACTTAATCTTTGACCGTAAACAAATACTGTATCTATTTTAGCATATGTGTATACTGCACCACTTGCATAGTTTTCGTCAACTATTTTTAGACTATTACTATCAAATGTTGTTTCTGTGTTTGTTTGTTCAACTGTGCTATCATCTAATTCTGTAAACTTATCAAATGAAGTATCAAGTCTGTTACGACCGTGCTGGCTGAATACTGCAAAGCCACTACCATCTTCATTTACACTTACCTTAGCACCAAATTGTTCTTGTACTTCTTTTAATGGACTAAAAATAGTTTGTTGATATGTAAACAAGTCTTGACTGCTATCTGCACCTGTTTTCTTAAAGTAATATACTGCTCCGCTGTTGATTGCGTTTGCATCATCGTATGGTGCAGATATAATAAGTGTACTTCCATCATCACTCATATCAATTGCATATCCAAAAGAGTCGCCTGAGTCTATTTGTGCAAAAGTAGATGAACTTATTGTTTGTAAAAGTTGATATTCATTTGCTGAGTCTAATTTATAAACAAACACTGCACCTTTGTTAGCAGTACTATCGTCGCCTTGTTCTTCAAAGCCTGTTGCTCCTACAGCAATAATAGATAGATCTTTATTTGCTGTCATTGTTTGACCAAAGCGATCTCCATCTCTACTGTTAGGAATACTTAAAATATGATTGTTACTAATATCCCAATCTAATGTACTACCATCTGGTCTTGTTGTTTTATCATAAATGTAAACTTTACCTTGGTTGTTATTTTTTCCTGGTGCACCAACAACTAGTTTTGTATTAGATACAAGTACACTTGTACCAAAGTTAGCATTAGTTTCTGGTTCACTTGATCCAATAACATAATTTAATTTAAATAAATTTTCTTCAGTATCATAAGTGTGTAATGTTACAACGCCTTCTTTTTCAAATAAACTTGCTGGCACTGTCAAGTCGCCAACACTTACTCTAAATCCTTCTGCGTATGTACTATCATCTGCACCTTTGAAGTTACTTGCTGTTGGAGCACCTGCGGCTACAACTGTACCATCATTACTTAATGCTAAACTTTCTCCTAGGCCAGGTCTTGTTACATCACTTACAATATTATCACTTACGTTAGCACTAATTGCAAAACCTTGTGTAGTTTGTAATGTTTGAATGCCAGTGTTAAATTCTCTGTTTAGAACATAAATTTGACCTTCTTCACTAAAGTTTGGTGCCGCTACAACAATAGTTCTACCTGCATTAGCAGTAGCAATGTTGTTACCAAATTTTTGTCTAGCAATAGTATTTGGTGCTCCCCATTTATTTTCATTCCATGCTCTATTCTTTTGAAATACTGCCCACTTGCCTGTACCGTCATTGTCAACAAATATCAAACTTTCATCTTCAATACGTGTTACATTTTTTATGTCATTTATTCCGCTTGGTGTAGCAACTCTATTAGAAATAAATTCTAAAATTTCACCTGATGTGCTATCTTCTAATTGTGGACTAGTATCCGAACCTTCTACAACAAACTGTGTAGTACTGTTGATTCTTTTTACAAGATAAACATTGTCTATACCTTTGCTAAAACTTTTAATACTAATAATTTGATTTAATACCAAGTTATGCGGTATATCTGTATTCAATGTAATTTCACTATCCGAAAACTGTGTTTGTACATCATCTGTCTGTATTACCCTTGCAGGTATAGTTTGCAGTTGATATACATTCCAGTCAGCATCTTTATCTTTTGCTACCCAAATTAAATCGCTATCATCTAATTGATTAATAATACTACTACCGATCATATCATTAAAGTTAAATGCAGTAGTAGGTATATCATCTAACCTTGGATATCCTGCTATAGGCAATCTATTTAGATAATCACTTGTTAAACCTGTTGTTGAATCTATAACAGTTGTAGGCCATGGTTTGTTATCATAGTCTACTGGTTTAACAGCAATACTATTTGCTGTGATCTGAATATTATTACCCGGTGTAGTGTTTGCATTAACTGAACTAACAAAATCATATGCTTGAGGATTTTCTAAGTTTAAACTTTCATCTAAACTAAATTCAATTTCTTTGACTGTTGAATTACTACCTAGGCTTCCTACTTTGAATGCCCATTCTTCGTCAATGCTGATATCAGTTTGTACATCATCAATTTTTAGACGTGATATCTTTTCAATACTATTTTTTGTACCTTTTTCTTTTACAAAACCTTGATAAAATTTATACTGTGCTGTATTGTCTTGAATTAAATTATCTAAGTAAGTTCTCTTTTGATATCCAATTAAGTGTTGTGACAATCTACTGCTTGTTTCATCAAATGTTTCTGTGTCTAAATTATAAAAATCTTGGAAACTACTAATTTTAAAATCTAAATTAGGTATAAGTTCTGCTCTAGGACTTGTTTCTAAATAAATCCAACGTGTGTAATCAAAAGTTTCACTACCTGCTAAAAATGATTTGGCAGTATAAAACTTTGTTTTGTATTGTACAACATCACCTAAGTTATAGTCTTTAAACTGTACCCATGGATTAATTTTAGCCTGGTCATATATAAAACCTGGACTGTATAAATCGCCGTCCCATTCTGTTGTTTTAAATCCAATAAGTTTAAGTCTGTCCTGTCTATAACCTGCTTCTTGATCATAAATTATATCACCAAACACACTTTTGTCATCAAACACAATCACATGTTCTTTTTGAACTACATTTAATTGTGCATTAAAAATACCTTGTTGAGTGTCGACTGGTTTAAGTTCAAACATTCCACTATCACGTACAGTACTAATATTTCTTCTGCTTAACGGATTACCGCCAGCATTGTATATAGAGTATTCATAGAATGAATCTAATACGTTATCAACTTGTCCTGTTGTAAATTGAAACTTGATACCTCTTGCAAAAGGTGAAAGTGTAATAACACTTCCTTTAGCAAAGTTTTGTGTAGTCCAGTATAAAAATTCTTTTCCACTAAATGCAAAGTCAGATATTTCACCTAGTTCGCTAATTACATTTTCAAACTTGAATCCAATTGATTCTAAATACTTGCCATATCCTAACAAGAAGTTATAAACTTCCTGTGCATTAGACAAAATAGTTTGATAAGGTACTTGTGTAATTGTGTCTGCAAATAATGTTGGTTTTTGTACACTTGCTCCTCCGGATAAAGGAAGTTCAGCAAGTCTTGTGTACTTAGATTGATCAAAAGTATTATTTGCAGTATGATCTTCTTTTACTCTAAAGTATGCACCATCATATTGAACAATTTGTCCTGTACCATAAAATTTTTCTTCTTTCCAAATAATAAAGTTTGCTTCAATGCCACCTATGTTTACTGCTTGATCTTTTTGCGATAGTTTTGGAGCGTAGATATTGAATACTGGATTGTATTTGTCGTATCCTTTTACTTTATACCCTTTATCATGCTTTTCAATTGCAACGCCTGAAATATTTGCAGTGAAAACTGGATTAGATTTTCTAAATGCTACTTCATAATTTTCTTGTGGTAAAAATATACTTTTATCTGGTGAATTAGGATTAGCACTTTCTAGTAATACTCTTAATGTTTCTTTGTTGACAAACGCACCTGTCTTGTACGTTAAGTTCATACTAGTATTTCTTAGTCTATTTGCATAACCTTCTAATACGTCTGTACTTGCTTGTTTCAAGTAGTCAACTACAAATACATGATATCCTGAACCAAAGTATCTAACATTATCATAATATAAAGTGTGTGTCTTTACATCAGTAAAATCTAAAATTTTTCCTGTGTCTTTATAAACTATATTTCCACTTGGAGATCGTTTATTTTGACTTGTATCAAATTGTGATGTAAGATAATTTGCAGGTTTTGAAAGTGCAAGTGCAACCTGTTCTACATAAGGATACCAACTGCTTGATCTCCAACTATATTCTGCAGGTCCTTGATCTCCAAACACCCAATTATGTCCAATGTTTGTTGTAATGAAGTTTCCAACTAAATTTGCTTGTTGAGGTGATTTTAATTCACCGTATTCATTTACAGGAATAATTTTACTTAATCCAGGTCTAGCATAAATTTTATTGGATAACCTTTTACTAAAGTCATATCCTTTTTCTAAATCATTCCAAAGAATATCATTACCTGAAGTATAAGGAGCGGCTCCATAACGGTCTTCCCACCAACTAGGCTTTTCACTGTATCCAAGCATTTCCCACGGATCTGTGTGAGGTCTATCTGTATCATAAAACTTTTTATATACTGCTCTCCAATATCCTGGTAACTGTTCATTATTAATAGTATCATTGCCTGAACTTAAATTATAAGAAAAAATATCTCCTTCATTTGAAGTTGTGTTTTCTAAATAATTAATATCAAATAAGTTTGACCAATAATGAAAATCATCATCTAAAACTTTTGTATACTGATCATAGTTAAATGCAGTTTTTCTAAAAGCACCTGGTTTGAATTCGTTATTATCAAAACTATCTCTATCATATTCAACTTTGATATTGTTATAAATTCTTTTTTCTAATTCTAATATAATATCATCGCGGTAGTCTTCAAACGCTTTTGTTTTACTTCCGTCATGTCCCTGAATAACTTTTGTTGGAGTAACATAAGTGTCATCAATGAAAACTTTAGGAGTGTACTTTGGATACAATCCTAATTTAGTAGGTGTGCTAGGTATTATATTTCCTATTGTGTTGTAATCATAAATTACAACCTCATCGCCTATTGCTGTAACATTTACAAAGTTTACAGTGTTATCTGTTGGATCAAAATTGTAGTCAACTCCATTAATTAAATGTACTCCGTTATGATACACATATACACTTCTGTTTGAATTTTGTGTAAGATTAAAATTACTTTGAATACCAAAAACTGTTTGATCAAATGCATTTACTTTATATACTGTAGGTGTAAGTGTTTTTCCAAACCCTGCCATGTCACTGTAGTAATATGCACTGCTTGGATTTTGATTTACAGACATGCTATACAAAATACTATCTACGTCATCTCTTGGTGTTCCTGAAACTTCTATATTTTCAAATACAGATAAAAACTGTTGTTTAAAAACATTGTAGTCTAATGCATTTTTTCTAATACTTTTAATTACATTTGTTTCACTGTCTACTAAACCAAAAATTGCAGGAAGTAAACTACCTTGATGTTTAACATACCTAGTACCAGACTTATATAAATCTGCTATATCTCTTGCATTTGATGTGTCATTAAATCTACCAGCAATACTTGAATTATTACTAAAGATTGTTCTGACATGATCAGTTACACTACCTAAAGTAAATGTAGACAGATCATTGTTTTCACTATTGTTAGTTAAATTGATTGGTGGTTCATAGAACCCAAATTGCGTAGGTAATTGATCAGTATCAATTTTAGTACAGATTCTTGTATCAATTGGAATATTTTTAACAAAGTTTAAAAATAGTTTTTTACCGTCATCACTTTTTGTAGTTTTAAATCCTGTTGTAGGTTTAAGTATTGTTCCAGAATACTCAACAATAATATTGTCTGCATTAATATACAAACCTGGATCTTTGATTGCAGTAATTTCTAACAGTCCTGTTTCTGCTACTGTATCATTAAGTTGAATAATTTTTTGTTTACTTTTGTTTTCAATCAAACTCCAGCCTGATTCAAAAGTACTTTCAGTTAAACTCTTGTTAATTTTAATAACACTCGCCGCAGTATCTTGTACAACTTTTTTATCAACTGTATTATAAACGAAACTTTCACTGTCCCAATTAAAGTCAAAACAAATATCACCTATGTTGTTGACGTTTTGATATGTAATTGGAAATCCTAAAATAGGATCGTTAGCACCTTCACCTTGTTTGTAACTAACAAGTTTATTTCCTGCGAAGTTTTGTACACCGTACTTGGCATCAGTAAAACTTACACCGTCGTTGTCATATAAGTCAAATGTTGGTGCTTGGTTAATTGTTGTTTTCTGTTGGCCTTTAACAAACTGTGTTCCATTAAAATACCAACTAGTACCTTTGTTTGTAACACCGTCTGTTACTACAATACCTTGACCGTTTGCTGGACTTTCTACTTCTTTTAAATGTAGTCTTGATTTTCCATCATGTGTCACAAAACTTACTTCGTAAATTTTTCCTCTTACAGTAATATCAGGATCAGCATTGAATGTTACACGCATACCCGTGTTTAAATCTACTTGGTCAACGTAATATCCAATTTGTCCTTCTACATCACTAAATGCATCTGTAGTAACAGTGTCAATTAAATCAACATTGCCTAAACCTTCAGTTGCAAAATTATATAATTGTATATTTGGTTTAAATTCTATAATAGGTCTTTTTGCACGTTGATTCTCATCAAGTACAACATTTGTTTTATTGTATTTTGCTGTTGCTTCAATTACTTCTTTGTGAAACCATCTATTGTATCTTGACCAAGGATTTTTATCTATACTTGATCTTTTGATTGTAACATACTCTGGTGATGTAGGTGAACTTTCTGCATCATCATATGGAGTCTCGTCAAAACTATCTACGTCAAATTCATAATCAAAATTTTGACTGTATCCCTCTGGAGTATCAAATTCTGTAACAGGATGTAGAGTAATTTCTTTTCCTACGCCTTCTACATAGTAATTTTTATTTTTGTATCTACTAGGAGTAACATTTCCTGTAAAATTAACTTTAAGTCCGTTAGTAAACACAACACCATTTGAACTAGTGTAATCACGCTTACCTAAAATTTCAGTTGGAATATCTATATTAAGTTCATCAACAGCATCTTTAATTTCAAATATACCTTGCATACTTTGATGATTACCACAAGCATAATAAAGTATATCAGGTGCACCTTTTGGAATAGTAAAAACTATCGTTCCATTATCAGTACCATTGTTTTCAATACCGTCTGTGTATTGATCAGTTGCACCAACTGTTTTTGCTAGTTTGATATAAAAAGGATGTCCTGGTGCATTTATTTCAAACTTATATGTTGCACCTCTAAATAATTTTATGACAGGATTGTTTGCACTACCATCAGGTGTGAATACATATGCACCTGCCGCATTGTTTGTAACACTAAAAGTACTAATACTTCCTTCTGCTAATCCTGTTACCGTAACTGGACTAGGACCTTGTGGTAACCAATAATATTGTCTGTAGTTTGCAATTTTATCAAAATCAATATGTGGATTCCAAGCATAGTATTTGCTAGAAAACATTTTATCATGATTTTCTGTGTTACCATTGAAAAACTCAATTTGATTAATTAGATCGTCATATGTTGCTAGCCAATCTGTTCTATCATCAAAACTATCTCTAATAACAACACTAGGCAATAGATTGTAACGTCTACGATTTGATGTTGGTTCAGTAATGTATCTATCGTCAGGCTTTACAGTACCTGAATATCTACTACCAACAAAGCCATTTATTTTTTCTAACTGCCCTTTACTAATAAGGGTATCTACAGTTGCACCTAAAAACTTTTTATTTGCTTCTGTTCTAAAAAACATTGGCAACAAGTTCGCACTGTTTCTGAACTTATCTTTGTTGTCTTTGTTTACTGGAGAATTGTTATTATCGCTATATGCCATTAGTAAGATGAACCTCCGCTACTAGTGGTGCTTGTTGTTGTGCCTGTTGAAACAGTTGGCGTAACACTTGTTGTAACACTTCTTGTTGTGTCAGTTGAAGTTACTGAAACTGTTCCTACTTGTTCAACACTACTAACAACATTTCCTGATGCTTGTAAATTACTTGCTGTAACACTGTCTATTATTTCAACATTGTCAACTGTTGCTGTACTTACAAATATCTCGTCTGCTTTACTTTGTATTTGGAATAAAGATCCAAAACTTTGTCCATTACTTCTTGGTACAATAACCATGTTTGCTAGGTCAGGTGCAAGATTGTTATGGACAAATGTTGCTAGTTCTGAAAAGTAAAATGTATCTCCAAAGTCCCAATTGGATACATTGAAGAATGAATTGATTGCATCAATCACTCCGCTTTTCAGTTGATTATCACTAATAACGCTATTAGGTCCTCTTACTATTTTAAATTGTGCCTGCAAATCTGTATTGGCAGTTGTTCCAAACAATGGTCTATATTTTACTGTGTGAAATATCAAAGTATCACTAATTGATTTTACTTGATCTAGACCAGGTTCAAATTCGCTTCTTAATTGTTCAGATGATGGTGCTTCTGGTACTGTTCCGCCATTTATTATCCAACTTCTATAATCATTGTCATATGCTTCTGTTAACATATAGATATCAATTAAGTTTGTTTTACTTGGATCTAATCTACGATCATTTTCTGCATTATGAATATATTGGAATCTAATATTATCTCTACCTGGTTTTGCAAAGTAAGTGTTGCTTAATTCTAACACACCTCTAGTTGCATTATAAGATTTGACTACGTTTTCTGTAGAACTATAAAAGTAAAATAACTGCCCATCGGTATAATCTGCAAGAGCAGGAATACTAGTTTCTTTATCAAAAATAACAAACATACTTGCATCTACTTTTTTAGCAACTGTAAAGTTACCTACTATTGTGTTTTGGAAAAATACAAATTTGTCTTTATATCCTCTTGCATCTGTAGATTCAGGTGCAACAATGTTTAAGAAACTATCAGGATCGTCAATCATACCATCGTCATCTGAGTCATATAGGTTTACTTGTACTCTATTTGTGTCTTCAAATCCGTCAGCATTTCTAATTGCACCTGTTATTTCCCATGGATAATCTTTTGTTAAAATATCAGCAAGTATTGGATCTTCGTTGACTTTTAAAATTTTGACTTGATCTTTAATTACAGTACCTGTTTTTGGATCATAAGTTTTTCCTGATGCATCAATATAAAATTGTACAAAATTTTCACTTTCAAATCTATAATCTAATCCTCTGTATGTAACAGTGTAAGTTTCGCCGTCAGTTTCAAATAATACAAACCAACTTTTATCTGCTTTAGTACCAGACAAATCACCTTCTCTATCTAAACTAAAAGGATCAATTGTGTTTACGTTTGCATTAGCAATTATCTTCCATGTAAGTGTGCTTTGGTCATAACGTAGACCAAAGTTTTTATTATTAAACACTAGATCGACAATTTCAGTTTCAATGTCACTAGGTAAGTCAGTTACAATGTTAGGAACAATTTGACTTGGTATTGCTAAACTAGGAACTTTCTCTGTAATAACAATTGGTCCTGTTCCATTATCTAGTGCACCTAGTCCACCATTTGAACCGTCACCAACTACATTTGCTACTTTAACCCAAATGTAATCACTTGTTAATTTTGTTTTATTAGTTGTTAAATCACCATTAGGTAAAAAATATCTACCACTTGGTGGAACAAACTTAATCATACTATCTGTATCAATAAATCTAAAATTGTTTCCGGTAAATGTACCTACTGTAATTGGAGCATTATTAACAGTATTTCTAAAATATCCTGTTGACCCGTCGCTTGTATTTGTAGATTTAACCCAATCAATGTTTAAGCCTTCTGTTTGAATACGTGTAAACTTATCGTAATAAAAACTTTTAGTGCCAATACCTGCAATAATAGGTTCTACATTATTACGTAAAATACCTAACACATCATTTCGTGTACTAAATGTAAAATTAAAATCTATTTCATAATCATTCTTGTAAAGTATTCCGTCATCAGCCATTATGTTAGTGCTTGAATATTTTCCTGTAGGATCTTTAATTTCATACTGTCTTGATATTCCGCTACTTGCTCTATTAACTGCTTTGGCTTTGACAACTTGTGGATTACTTGTAAGAGGCAAAGTATTATAATCTTCACCAGTAATCATTCTGTTTTGTGTGTAATATGCCTGTGGTGCATTGTTTCTAATACTAGCAACAGATTCAGTTGCACTTGCATTTGTAACTGTTGACTGTAAAGCACATTGTACAGTTAAAGTATTAACTTGGCCGCTTTTTGAAATATATGGTAATTCAATAATTATATTTTGTAAGTCCGCAGGTCTAATACTATATGTTAATCCATTTGATACTCTGTAATAAACTCTAAAGTTTCCATTTGGTAAATCTCCAAATGAACCGTCAGCAAAATTTAAACTAACTTTATCTTGATCTCTTGAAATTACACTGTAAATTTTTCTATTGTCTTTTGATGCTGAATTATAAATTGCATTAGTACCAATTACACTATCTAATTTTGTCCATTCTTGTACATAATTTCCAAACTGATCAACTTCCCATAACCATACATCGTTGTTGTTGATGTTTGGTGTGTTTAAATTAATTACTTCATTAGTAGAAGGATCATTTATTGAAAATGCACTTGTATAAGTTTCACCTTGTTTAAATTGTAAAAAGAATCCTGTATTTTCTGAACTGTTTCCACGCTTGTCATTTCTAAACAAAATACCTAAGTTGTTTCCAGGCAAAGGTGTATCTTCTATAATATTTCCATTCGATAATCCTGCACTTGTAATATTAAATTGTGTTTGAGCACCTGAAACATTTTTTTGAAATTTAAATGTAGGAATATCTGTGTTATTGGTATTAAGTTTATATTGGTCTGTTTTTATACCTCCTACTGTGTCACTTGCAGAAGGTTTACCAAACACAATATTACCTTGAAATGCATTATTCATAATTGTATTGATTTGCTCTAACCAATTGACATTTGAATCATCATTCCATAAAATAAATCTATTACGTAATTCTGTGCCGTTACTATCTGTTACGCTTTGTGTAGTTTGTATTCCAGTAACTTTTAATAACCCTGTTGCAGGTTGATTACGTTTATTATTATAACCTACTAATCTTGCTAAACGTAGTACACTTTCTTTCTTTTGTGCTGTTTCAATAAAGTTTTCTCTAGCATTTAAGTCTGCTCTGTAAGATAAACTTTGTCCTAAAAATGCAATTACATCAATTAACGCAAGATATTCACTTGATTCAATATAATCATTGAAGTCTTCTGGATAATTCTTTCGTAAGTAATTGATCATTGTCCTACGTATAGTAGGAAAATCATAAGAACTGAAGTTAGCATCAGTAAAAGATCGGTAGATTTTACTCCAATCTTGGTTTACTAAAAGTGAATTTTGTCTATCATAACTAGCCATGCTAATATTTACCTTAAATTATAAACTGCGTATATTATTTTAATCATTAGTGACTCCAGCATTTCTATCAAAAGTGTACACCATTGTTTCTAGTTGATTGTAGTCTTTGAAATTAACTTCTATACTAATTTGTATTCCGTTATCACGTTCAAAAATAGTAATATTATCAACTATAATTCTAGGATCACTGTCAAGAACACGCCTTACATCATTTTCTAATATTTCAGTTGTTCGTTGTGTTAGTGGTTCATGTATTAAGTCCCATATAACACTACCAAAATTGGGATTGTATATCTTTTCACCTTTTCTAATGCTAAAGTGATTTAGCAAATCCTGTTTGATAAGTTCTATGTCATATAGTGAAAAATTCTTACTTTGATCATTTACAGAACTTGTGCCTCTGTAAATTTGACTAGTCTTTTCTGTCGTTACAATGTCTGTTTTTCCGTCTACATTTATTTCTTTATACTGTGCCATACTGCTATTTACCCACTCTATCTTCCACTGGTTGTTCTATCTGTTGCGGCAGAATCTGTTTGGCTCTTATCTGCTTTTTCGTGTCCTGGCCATGGTTCATGCATAGGTACTCTTTTCATAATACTAAACAATACGCTGTCTCCTTTGTAGTAACCTTCATTCCATGGTTTACTAGGATCAGTAATTGGATTTTCATATACACCTTTTTCAGCAACGTTTGCTCCGTCCTCTGCACTTGTATCAAAAGGAAATGGAATATTAGTTGCTAACGCACTTAATACGATAGGTTCTGCTGGTGGTTGTACAGGTCCAGGCAAGTTTAAATGTACTGCACTTGTTCCATCTATGAACACAGTTTGTGGTGTTTGTATGTTGATGTTATCTGCTAACGCTTTTAAATTAATAGCACCTGTTATACTAGTTGCATTTACTTTTCCTTTGGCATGTATATCAATATTACCAAGCATAGGCCCTGCAACATTTGTATCTATTTTTAGATCACCATGTACAGTTTTTGGTATAACTGGTGGAATAATTTCCCAATACAAACCTGGTGATGGTGGAATTTTTACACTAGGTGTGTTAGGTGCAATATTTTGTTGTAATGCTCTAAAAAACTGTGTACCAAATATTACAGTTTCCCCTTTGTAGTATGTTCTACCTGGGTTATATGTTTGTGCATTCCAAATTTGATTTTCTAAAACATTGGTTTTTATTTCTAATCCAGTACCGTGACTTTGTCGCATACCATACTGTGTAACTAAATCTAATTCTCCTGATCTAATTTTTGTATTAATTTTATTTGAAATGTTTAAGTTAGTTGTATTCATACTTAAATCATTTGTTGATAGAGTCATGTTTGTACCAACTATATCTAAACCACCTTTTGAGTCAAGTATAGTATCAACTGTTCCAATCATTCTTAACTGATTGCCTTCAAGGTGTGCATCTTCAACACCTTTTAGATTTAGATTTCTTCCTGCTTCGAAATTTATATCTCTATCAGCACGGAAATTAAAATCTGCTTCACTATGAATACTTACACTGTCTTTTGCATACATATCAATTTTGCCGTCTGCTGTTAATTCTATCCATGCAGTACCGTTTTGATTTCCTATGTACAACAATTCTGCTGTGTCATGGAATAGTATTTGTGCACCTTTACTTGATCTTATTCTAACCAAATTGTTAGAACCATCTGATGCACCGTCGTCCATTACAAAAGTATGACCACCTAATCTTGTAAGGTTAACTGTTTGTTTTTCTATTTCACCTCCAGGACCAATAAATTCTACAACATCTTTTGACTTACCTACGCCGCCTGGTGTATTAAATCCTATCATTTTAGAATCATTATCTCTTAAAATACTTGATGTAGATGCTCCTCTAATCGTATCAACTAAAAGTCCTTGTTTTTGTAAAACTTTTGCAAAAGGATGAATTGCTCTTTTTGCTTTATCTCTAGTAACTCTTCCATCATATGAACTTGCATTTTTTTCACCTGCAGGTAAACCAACAGGACTTGCAAGATCATCTAATTCTGATTTTTCTCCAACAGCATGTTCGCTTCTTGCAGGTTCAGGTATAGTTTGACCAAGGCCGGGCGGCATTATAGCACCAAGCCATACACCTCTATTTGAGTCTTTGTTTGGTGTTGCAATTATTCCACGTGTACCTATTTGCGGAGTAGGTACAACCATACCACTTGCTGTTTGCGAATCTTCAAAATTGTTTATATTATCTCCACCTGCTGTAGGTGGTTTATAAGATGCATGTGGTGTAACAACCATTACCATTACTTCGCCAGTACCAGCAAAATCATTTCCTACTCGTCTTACAAAAAAAGTTCCCTGTCCGCCTGTTCTTGTAACTTCTGCTTCAGATATACTAGAATATAATGCATTATCGATTTCATCTCTTTCACGATAGCGTTGTACTTTAGTATTTTTTTGATGTTTATGAAATACCATTACGTTATAATTCCTTGTGTACCATCAGTAACATTCTTAACTTTTGTAAGAGTAGTTTGAACTGGTGCAGATACTTTACTAATTGAATTTGATATTACGTTGTCCACAGGTACTCCGCCTATACTAGCAATTTCGGTTACTGCTCCTGCTACTTCTGTGATTGGTGCAAGTGCCTCAGATACACTAGAAATTTTTGATGTAAGAGCATCTCCTGTTAGTGAGGCAACATCTCCAATTTCGCTTATTACATCATTGCCTTCTGATTTTGCTTTTGCAATATCTGTTCTTCCATCTCCTGAAACTTTTGGTTCAGCAAATTGACTCAATAAATTTATCAATCCTTCTGGACTTGTAGGAATACTAAATCCAGTTGCCTGTTCTGCAAGACCAACAACAAAACTTACAGGATCTTGTGCGGCTGATTGTGCTGTTGCTTTTGCACTTTGAATTTTTCCAGATGCGTCTGCAACTGCACTACTAAACTCTTTGACTCCTTTTGTTACTGCTTTGCCGGCACTAACAAAGGGATCACCAACTGCATTTGTTGCAGTGGCTTTTGCTGATTCAAGTTTGTCTACTACTTCACTTGCATTACTAGGAACCTTCACTATTGTAGGCTTATTGTGTTTAGACAATTCTTTTTCATTTGCAGGTCTGCTGTTTATATCTTCTGTTTGATTATAAGGCATCTTATGTACTTCCCATGTAAGCATTATTATCAGTATAATCTTCTGGTTGATTTTTCTTACGTGCTAACCTAAGTGTTTGTTTGAACACTCCTTCACTAAAACTATTTCTAACATTAAAAATTTGAAATACGCCGGTATACTGATCTGTCATTAATTTTTGTTCAAATTTTCCTTCTTCTAATTCTGCACTTGTAGGTACATCATCTGGATAACGTATGTTAAGTATTACATGTGGTTCGTGCGTAAAAGAATTCATTTCGCCGTCAGGTGTAACAATATCTGCACTCGATACTCTTGGTCTATCTGTTATGCCGCTCCCTTGAATGTACACCGGATCACCTACTATGTCTAAATCACTTAAAATCAAATGTCTTTCAAAAGGTGGATTGTAAAGAAAATCTTGAAATATTTTACCTATAGCATCTCTATTATTAGGACCTTCTTTGCCTGCCAATCTACCCACAGGTGTAGCAGGCGTTGAACCAGAATTTCCAAGTCTATTTTGTATTGCATCTTGTACCACTTGTTCCATTGTTTCTTTATTCATAATAGTATTTGTTGTTGCTTCTTTTACATCATCACTTTTATCACCGTTAAAATCTGGTGGATTTAAAAGCAAAGGAGTTGTAAACAAATTGTTGTATCTTATATTATAACTTAGAACATCAATGTTTTTTCCTGTATACAAGTAATTGTATTCACGTATTGCCATATTACGTAATTGGTTGGTTGTGAAAACTATATTGATTCCTGGCATTGAACTGTAGTGAACATTGAATGGTGTTATAACATAATGATACTCGTGAACAAAACGCATAGTCGCTACATCAAATCCAATTATCTTAGAAATAATTTCTGTTTTAAACCAAGGAATCATTTCTGTATCAACAATTTTATCAATTTTTGATTTGTCTTTGAATATATCCATGTACTGACTGTTTGTTATCATTGACTCAACTACAGTCATTAACGTTGATCCTTTTCTAAAAGACCAAGGTGTTCCTGTAGAAGTTAAATCGTATACTGTATCGTCGCCTTGCACAAATTTTTCATATGCTTCTTGTAAATCTTTAGTTTCTTGGTCTAACTTTGCCAGTGCGTCTGCATCAGAATTAATTTTTCCTGTTGTTGCTACTATACTGTCTCGTAGTGTTTTTACTTCTGCAAGTTCTGCGGCTGTTAGTTTGGATTGTGCTGGTGGAACATTTGGAGTAGAGGCTCTGCCATCTGTTACACCAAGTAGTTTATCCGCAATGGCTAACGCTTCTTCTTTCTTTTTGTCAACGTCTTTCTTCGCTTCTTCAGTCCTTGAATTTACACCAAGTGTTGGAGATTGTAACTTTTTTGTTTCTGTATCATCTTCTCTAATTCCACTTTTTTTAAGTAAATTAGAAAGAGCAGTACGTTGACTGTCGAATGCCGCAAGTTCTGCGTTGAGCGTTGATTTTGCCGCATCTAATAATTTTTTCTTTGCTTGATATTCTTCTTTTCTTTTAGTAAGTTCCGCTTCGTACGAATCAACCTTTAATGGACCGCCAGGTCTAATTTTTTTGTTCAATCCGGCCCTACCCATTTCATTTCCGGGACTTGGCAATTTAGGAAATCCTTGGTAGTCTGTATTATCTGTCCATCCTGCGACTGCTGAATCCCATTGGCCTGATAGATTACTAAATTGACTTGCATTAGTTGGAAATGAACCGCCTAAGTATCCATCTGCAAACCATACGTAATATTTGTTAGGTATATAATAGCCAACATTAGTTTCTGATTTTAGACTTTGCTTTGCTTTTGATACTAGAGCCTTTGCTTCTTTTAACTTTTCTGCATCACCTTCTAAATCTTCTAAGTGTTTTGCATATCTTTCTGCTTCATTTCTTGTTTGTTTTAAAAATACACTGGCTACAATACTTTCAACACTTTCTTTCTGTTGTACTAAAGGTGTTGTATCTTCCCATAATGTGTTAACAACTGTTTTTGTTGCTGAACTGTTATATCCTAAAAATTTTACACTGTATCTAGCACCAGATTCGTCAACTTGCATTTCACTGTTTTGTATTTTGATCGGAAGATACCTTGTTGTTTTTTCAGGTATAGTTGCCTCGTCTTCGTCAACTTTTCTACCAATAAAACTTATGATCAATAAAAAAGGTGCATCTATGTAATCGGCATGTCCTGCAAATTTTGAAGCATTAAATAATTCTCTATAAAACTGTGATACACTGTGTGGTTCAGTTACTTCAAAAGTACCTGTGGTTAAATTACTATTACCCATATCGTTAATACCGGGTCTGGTTTCAAACTCTAAATTTTCTATAAACAAATCTGTGTTACGTGGATCAGATGTAGGTTTGCTTTTGAAATTTGCCGCGGCATCACTTGTACCAGCATTTTGTCTAGTAAATCCTCCGCTTTTTGCAACTATATAAAAGTTTTTGTTTTCATTGCCAGTGCTGTTTATAATTCTTCCTTTATATGTGTTTGGATCATTAAGTTGCTCCTCAGACAATGCTACAAGGGTAATGTTATAATTGTAAGAGTTATAATCATGTAGTGCATTATGCCTTCCTTGAACTTGAGGATAAAAGCGCCACCAATCATTATCATTATTAATTGCCGCATCGGCCCACCTAGTGAACTCTGCTTGGGTCATATCATCCATGCCCATTGCAAATCCGTCATCTGAAGTTGCGGTATTATTTTGGTTTATTTGGTTTGGTGATCCTGATGGCTTCTTAGTTGACTTTACTGTTTTGTCGCCAGCAATATATTTTTTTCTAAATTCTTCTTCATCGTCTATATAGTCTGGAT
>MDTG01223235.1_pt1 | contig 43742 bp, 47 predicted proteins | sample 811421 | NCBI WGS metagenome assembly MDTG01 (sample SAMN05326645, study PRJNA326480) | marine metagenome | isolation source: seawater | place: Pacific Ocean: South East | collected 2011 | reverse complement strand
ACAAGAGCGCTCGAAATTGAGACTCCAGTAAGAAAAAATGATCTACTAAGATTCAAAGATAATTATGGTAGAAAAGGTAAACCATATGAAAAATTATCATTACGAGATTTAGATAAAGATGATGTGGTTTTTAAAAAACCAAAAAAAAATAACTCAAAAGTATATAAATTTGAAAATATAAAGATCACACTAAAATATATTAAAAATATTATTGATCTAAAAAATTTCAAAAATAATTCAACTTGTGCAATATTAGATGGTGGAATATTTGCAAAAAATAATATTCCAGTATTGAATTATGGAGAAATTGTAAGAATAGAAACAGTAAAAAAATTTTTGAAATTCTATTCGGTAAAAAATAAAATGCTTGTTTTAGTAGCATCTAAGTTATAAAAATTATCAATAATGAAAGCATTAATTATAACATCTAAGTTAGTCCAAGATCATGAATTTATTTACCCATTTTACAGAATGAAGGAAGAGGGTATTAATGTTGAAACTTGCAATTTGGAAAAAAAACAAACTTTGGGTTACTTTGGTACTAAAATTCCTCCAAAAGAGGATGATAAAATTGTTCAAATAGAAGATATAATTGTTAATCAATTTGATCTTTTAATTTTACCAGGTGGTGTTAAATCTATGGAAATTTTAAGACTTAATCAAAAGGCTTTAAATGTGATTCAGGACTTTAATAAAAAAAATAAAATTATAGCAGCAACTTGTAGTGCAGTCATGTTACTAATATCTTCAAAAATTGTTAAAGATAAAAATATTACAGGATATTATGCTTGGAAAGATGATATAGTAAATGCTGGTGCCAAATTCATTGATGAACCTTCAGTTGTTGATAATAATTTAGTTACCTCGCCTCACTATAAATATGTTGGCGATTGGATGAAAGAAACTATAAATTTATTAAAATCTAAAAAAGTTTAATCAAAGGTCTAATTACTTTCCCTTTCCGAAAATCACTTATTGCGTTATTGATTCTTTCTAATTTATAAATTTTATTTCCAAAAAAAACATCAGCCTTAAAGTCTTTAAATAATTTTAAAAATTTTTTTAAATTTTGTTCATATGTTTTATTATCTAACCAGGCTCCTGATAAAATACGTCCCATAATTATCTCCCACGTATTTATATTAATTTTAGATCTATTTGGATAATTTCCTATTACAATATATCTGCCCCCAAATATTTTAGCACATTTTATACTTGAATTTAAAATATTTAAATTACCGGTACATTCAACCACATTAAAAAATAAATTTTCCAAAGATCTTAATTTATTATTTAAATTTCCTTTATTAGTTCTAATAATGAAGTCGGCACCTAATTTTTTTGCAATTTCAAGTTTTTTTTTATTTTGATCAAGTACATAAATATTTTTAAATTTTAATTTTTTTGCAGCATGAAGAGATGAAAGACCCAGACCTCCTGCACCTAAAATAAGCATATTATTTTTATTTGCGTTTTCTAATGAATTAACGAAACAATTGAATGCTGTAGGAACAGCACATCCAAGTAAAACTGCTTTCTTTAGATTGGTAGATTTTTTGAGCTTTATAAGCTTGTTCTCACTGATAATTGAATATTCTGAAAAGGTATTAACTGGACCCGCATTTATCATTTCACCACTTGTTTGCAAAGTATATTGAGTATTTTTTGATCCTTTGCCTTCAGATGGTACCCATGTGAGACAAACTTTATCATTAATTTTAACTTTTTTTACATTCTTTCCAATGTTTTTGACAATCCCAGTTGCCTCATGACCTAAGCAATGCGGTAAATATTTATCTTTACCTCTTAGCCCAAAAATTTCTTGAAGCTGAGTATGGCATATCGAAGTGTATTTTATTTTAACTAAAACTTGGCTCTCTTTGAGTAATGGAAGTTTTAAATTTACAATTCTAACGTCGTTTTTTTTAAATAATACTGCAGCTTTTGTAATCATCTTAGGTTTCTTAAAATTATTTTATCTATATTAGTTACCTTGTAATTAAATAAATTAATTATTTTTTTTGATGAATAATATTTTTCTTTATCATTCGTTTTGAAATATTTGATACGCGATTTAGATTTTAAATTATTTCTCATCATATCTACTATTTTTTTTATTTCGATTTTATCTTTTGGGACAAAATTTATTGTTTCTTTAAATTTATATTTTTTTTTATCTAAAATATATTCGATAAAATTCAGTATTTCTTCTATATCAATTATTTCATTAATTTTATTATTGGGATTTTTCAAATCTACTTTCTTATTAAATTTCAAATTATTGTAACACCTATTGATCCAATTATATTTATTTCCATTAAAATCTATCACAGAAGGTAATCTTAGATTAATATAATTTAAATTACTATTTTTTAAAATTAATTCTCCCAAAGATTTTGTTAAGCTTAAATAATTTGAATTATCTATTTCACAATCCTCATTGATAGTTTTTGTGTTTTTTTTATAAACTGAAATTGTTGATAAATTTACAATAAGTTTGATTTTATTTTTTTTGGAATAATTAGTTATATCATCCATAGATTTAATATTTGAATTAATATAATCAATTAGCTTATTTTTTTTCGAATTTTCGTGTGTAACTATACAATTAATAATAATATCTACTTCAAATTTTTTTTTTCTTAAATTTTGAAATTTTATCCATTTTATTTCATGGTTACCTGTTCTGTTATTTTGCCTGAAGGTAGAAAAAATTATATGTTTTTTTTTTAATTCTTTAATAATTTTACTACCTATCGAACCCGTTCCTCCAGTAATCAATATTTTCATTTAAATTTTATTTGCTTTTTCTCTTTGCTCTTTCAGTCTTTCTTCTGATAAGTGTGGATATAGGTCGTCAAATTTTGGAATTATAAAATCTCCATTTTTAAGCATTTTATTTTGTAATCTAGGAACTAATTCCTGAAACTCATTCATTTCAACCTCAGTTATAATACTTTGCTTTTCTGCTAAAATTTTTTTAATTTGACTTTTTAAGTTTTTTTTTTTTAATTTTCTATATTTGATGCCATAAGAATAACTTATTTTTTTAAAATCAGGAAATGAAACTCCACTTTTTTCTCCTGAGCCAGTATAAAGATCAAAATTCTTTTTTTGCATAAGTTTCATTGTTAAATATCCTTTGTTCTGTAAGATAAATATTTTTATTGGAAGATTATAAGTTTTTATTGTTTGTAATTCTTGAATATTGAACATAAATCCTCCATCACCAGTTATACAAACAATATTTTTTTTTGGATTAGCAATACGGGCACCTATTGCACCAGGTAAGCCGAATCCCATCGCCGCTAGCCCACTGGATGTATATAACCTTTGTTTCTTTGGATTTTTGATTGAAAAAGTTTGCATTGTACATGTAAAACTAGTTCCCATATCAGTTATGATACTTTCGTTACCATAACAGCTTTTAGATAATTCATTAATAAAAACAAACGAATTTATTAATTTATTTTTTTTTTTAGATGCAATATGTGATTTCTCTCTCTTTATATTAAATTCTTTTTTCCAGTTTCGAGTTAGATTATTCCATTGAACTTGTGATTTATTTTTAAATATTAAATTTGTATCTATTAATTTAAAAAAATCTTTTAGAGAATTATTAATTCTCAGTTTGACGTTACTTAGCAGTTTTTTTTTAATTTCTGATTTATCTATCTCAATTATAATCTTTTTTGCATTTTTACTAAATTCTCTAGTTTTGTAACCAATCATAGGTATTGACATTCTAGACCCCATGATAATTTGTAAATCAGAGTTTTGAGCTGTTAAATTAGCAGCCCTATCACCAAAAATGCCCATTCTACCAATATAATTTTTATTATTAGTGCTTATTAAATCCGACCCATTCCACGATGTTATTACTGGTATATTTACTTTTGAAATAAACTTTAAAAACTCTTTTTCTGTTTTAGAGATGTGAACACCATTTCCAGCAATGATTATAGGTTTTTTTGATTCATTTAATAATTTACTAAATCTCTTAACATTAAAAGATTTGTATGCTTTTTGTTTTTGATTTTTTTTATATACTTTTTTTATTTTGAATCTTGCTTTCTGAATATCTAATGGGACATCAAGCCAGACTGGACCAGGCCTCCCATCAATCATAACCTTATACAAGTCTTCAATTTTTTTTTCAATATTGTCAAGGTTTTTTAAAAAAAAAGATTTTTTAGTTATTTTTTTTACAACATCAATTATGTTAATTTCTTGTATCCCAATTTGTCTTAACTTAGTATTTTTAATCATATGATGGCTTTCAACTTGTCCTGAAATAATAAACATTGGTATAGAATCTATCCACGCACCCGCAACACCTGTAATACTATTAGTACCTCCAGGTCCAGAAGTAACATTTAAAATACAAGGTTTACCTATTTCTCTATAATAACTTTCAGCAGCCATTGCAGCACTCTGTTCATGGTGCGTAAAAATAGATTTTATTTTTTTTGATTTTGCAAAAGAGTCATTTAAATGCATTGCACCACCACCAGTGATTCCAAACGATTGTGATAGACCTTTTTTACTGAGAAAGTTGACTAAATAATCTGAAAATTTAATCATAATTTCAAATTTTTTGCCTCTGAAAAGTAGTAGTCACCTTTATAACCGATTTTATTAAATAACTTTTTCCACTCGTTTTTTTTAAGTATAGTAGTTCCTATTAGTGTCCACTTTTGAAATTTTTGAATTTCGTCATTTGTTTCTCCAGAAGCTAAACTTATATAGCTTTTCTTAGAAACTCTAGAAATTTCGCTTAATGTTTTAATCGTATCACCTAGATTTTGCATATAAATAGAATTGAACCCTAATACAAAGTCAAAATAATTTTTTTTAAATGGAATATTATAATACTCAGACAAAATTAGTTTTTTTTTATTTTTCAATACTGTTTTTTTTAAAGGATAGATATGGTTTTCGATACCATGAATTTCAATACCAGGCAGTATATCCGCAATATCTTTTATAAAAAATCCTTTTTTACATCCTATCTCAAGTATTTTTGATTTATTATTAAGCTTATATCGATTTATTAACTTTGGAATGAATTTTTTCCATCTACCATCATATTTAAATCCACCGTATCCATTTATTCTTAGTCCGTCGTAATATTCTTTATCAAGCTTCCATGCATTAATTTTATTTAATATCGATCTTTTTTTAGAAACAGCTGATCTATCATTTGTTTTTAACTTTGAAAAATAACCAATATCAAAATGTGAACCCATATATTATGCAACTTTACTTGTAGTTCTCTTTTTGACTTCATTGCTCTCTGGACTATAAAGTCCGCACCACCATCTTCCAGTTAAATTATTCTTTATTTTTTTATTTTCAACAATTACTGGATCAACTCCATGAATTAAAGTTGAGTAAAATAAACCCATATCACCTTTATTAATAAATTCCTCAACTTTAAATTTTTTCTTACCTTTTTTGTAAAAATATGTCCCACCGCTTAAAAAGTCTTTTTTAATCTGAGAAAAGTAAAAACTGATTATTATCCGCTGATTTTTTGGTGAATGCCAATGTGATTGACAAAATCCCGTATTTTTTGGGTACTGCACAATTTGTATTCTATCAATCACTTTATTTTTTGGAGTGTTTTTCACATATTCATCAGGATTTAAACCCATGAGATACTTTACAAGAGACCACTTATGAGAAAATAGTTTCCAAACTTTCATTTTGTCCTTATTCCATCTAAAAAAATACCATGCACTTTTAATCACTTTAAAAGAATATTTATTCATTTGTTTTTCATCAATTTTTCTCCAATAGTTTGGAACACCTTCTAGCATTTTATGAAATGATGATTTATTCTTCTTTGAATAGTTTACTAATTTAGTTTTTAAATTTTTTATTTGATTGTTTGAAATGGTATTTCTAATAATATAGAAATCACCGTTATATAAATTTCTTATAATTTTATTTATTTCATAAATATTACCAGAATTTATTTTTTTATTAAAATTTTGGAAAGATAAAATTTTTATTTCTCTAATATATTTAGGAAAGGCTTTTTTCTTTTCTATTTTATTCCATAGTAGATGTGTTTTAATTTTCATAAAAAATTTAAATTTTTTTGATTTATAAAGCTATAAAATATATATAATTTAAATCAATATCATGATACCTTTTTTTCAGATAATTTCAGACCCTTTTTCAGAAAAAAATAAACTTAAACAAAATATTATAAGTAAAGCGATGATAGATATTATCACCTATGTTTGTTTTTTTGTTACATATATAATTTTTAAGTTATTTAATTTAAGATTTATCTCATCACCATTAGAAGCCTTAGGTCACCAAGTTATTGATTTAGAATGTTTTATGCATGAGTACAAAAATACAAAATATAAAATAATAATACTTAATCACGAAAAATTCATTGCAAATAAATTTTTTTTTAAATACCAAAAAAAAAAGTTTAAAAATTTTATTTTAGTAAATAATAAACTTCTCTGCATCATGCTTCACTATGTTAAGAGAAGATTTAAATTAAATCTATCAATCAATACACAACGATACTTGAGTAATAATACAATAACTGCTGATAAAATATTAAATAATCTTTTTTTAAAAAAAAAAAAATTATATAAAATTTCGTTTTCTGATAAATTTAAAGCTCTAGCTATCTTAAGAAAAAAAAAAATATTTATTAATAAAAATTCATCAATTATTACAATCCATACAAGAGATAAAAAGTTTAAAGCTTATGATAGTGAGACTTATAGAGTTTCAAATATTAAAACATATTATAAAAGTATAGATTATCTGTTATCAAAAAATTTCATCGTATTCAGATTGGGTATAATTTCAGATGATAAAGCAAAAATTTCAAAAAAAAATTACTATGATCTAACAAAGATAAAATTTTCAAGGTATGAAGTTGAATTAATAACTACTTACCTTATATCTGAAAGTCAATTGTTTATAGGTTCATGCTCAGGAGTTATAGATTTAGCAACAATATTTGACATACCTACTTTAGCGACAAACCATGCACCATTGAGCCATCTTTTCAGCCATGGTAGAAAAAAAATATGTTTACCAAAGCTTTATAGGTATAATAGAAGAAAAAAAATCTTAAAATTTACAGAAATAATCAAAAATAATTATGATAATTTTAGATTGGATAAATATTATAAGAATCATAATTTATCTCTAATTGATAATACTGATATTGATATCTTAATGGCTTTAAAAGAACTAATCCTCAATATAAAAAAAAAAAATTTTAAACCTAATAAATTACAGATTAAATTTAGGTCAATGTTAAAAAAAAATTCCCATTCAATATTTTCAAAAAACCATATTTCTGCCAGTTTTATTCACAAATATAAAAAATTAATGTAAATGAACACCTTAAAGATTTTAATTAATTATAATTCAAGAAAAAAAGTTTTTTTTTTAATTCTATTGCTAACAATTTTATCAATTTTTGAAGCTATAGGTTTTGCAGTTTTAATGCCTCTAATTTCTATGGGTTTAAATTTTAATAACGAATATTTGTTAGGTAATGAAAATATTGTTAATCAAATATTCGTGCATAAATTTAAAATTTTAGATATTAAAATTGTCTTAAATATATACTTAGCATTTGCATTTATATTTTATTTTTCAAAATTTTTATATACCTTAATGACTGTTAAGCTTTATTCAAATTTTTTGTTCGATTTTAGAAACAAAATCACTAAAATTATTTTTGAAAGATTTCTTAAAAAAGAATATTTGTTTCATTTAAATTCTAATAGTTCAGAACTAGTAAGGTTTACTTCAGATGAGGTAAAATATTATTTCGACTCAGTTGTTGCTCCATTAATCCTGGTTATTACAGAAATCTTTATAATATCAGGATTGGTTATATTTTCTTTTGTTGTTTCACCATATTTATTTATCACTACGTTAATTTTTTCTTCAATATGTTATTTAATAATAAAACAAATAAAAAATAAGCTACCATTACTTGGAAAGAAACGATTAGAGGAAGATTTAAAGAGACACCAAATTTTGCAACAAATATTTTTAGCTATAAAAGACATTAAAATATTTAAAAAAGAGGATACTTATTTAGAGGAGATTAAAGGTATTACAAATAATTTGTCGAAAGTAGATAGACAATTTTTTTTTACAGAATCATTACCAAGATATATAATAGAATTCCTAATTGTATTATTGTTTTGTAGTTTATTTTATTTAGCGCTTATTAAGTATAATATATTTGTAATAGACTATATTCCAATTCTGGGAATATATATACTTATAATCTTCAGGTTAATGCCATCATTTACTCGTATTTCGAGATCAATAAATGCTATTAATTATTCAAAAAAATTAGAAGATAAGATCTACGATTTTATAAACTCTTCAAATCAAATTGATACAAATAAAAATGATAGATATACATTTAATGAACTTATAGAAGTCAATAGTATCTCATATAGTTACCCAGAAAGTAAAAATGTAATAAAATTTAAAAAAAAATTTAAAATAAGAAAAGGAACTTTTAATTGCATTGTTGGTTCCTCTGGTTCAGGAAAAACAACTCTGATTGATATTTTGTCTGGATTATTGATACCTAATCAATCTGATATTAAAATTGATGGTAAAAACATAGTTAACAAACCATTTTTTTTAAATAATAAAATAAGCTTTGTGCATCAAAACTTTTATTTATTTAATGATACATTAGAAAAAAATATTACTTTCATGGAAAAACAGGGAAAATCGAATAGTCAAAAAATTAAAGAATTAATTAAAATTTGTGAATTAGACAAATTAGTTAATACTTTGCCTGAGGGTATAAACACAATTATTGGAGAGTCGGGAGCAAAACTGTCGGGTGGCGAAAGACAAAGGATCTCAATTGCAAGAGCGCTTTATGCAGAATCCGACATAATTTTTTTTGATGAAGCAACTAATGCATTAGATAAAGATACTGAGCAAAAATTGTTAAAAAATCTAAAAGAAAATTACCATGGAAAAAAGACCTTTATATTCGTACTCCATAAAATTATAGATAAATCGTTTTTTGATCAGGTAATTGAATTAAACTAATATGAAAAATTTAGAAGATTTAATTTTTATAAATCCTGAAACTAAAAAAAAGATTTATTATGATAAAAATAAAAATAGATTTGGAGATCAAGATATATTATTCAATAAATTTGATAAAATACATGATTTGTTTTTAGATGATAAAAATAAGATTACTAATGATCAAAGTGAATTTTATAATGATGTAAAATTTCCAAACTATGATGATATTGATGATTTTGGTTCTTTAATTGACAAAGCTTCAAAATCATTATTTGCAAAAAAATTAGATGATGAATTAAATTATAATTCTAAAATTTTAGAGGCAGGATGTGGAACAGGGCAATTAAGTATATTTTTAAGTAGATATAATAGACAAGTATTTGGAATTGATTTATCCAAAGGATCTTTATTAGAGGCAGAAAACTTTCTAAATAAAAATAATATTAAGAACGTATATCTCTTCAGAATGAATATTTTCAAATTACTTTTTGAGGATAATTATTTTGATTATATTATTTCTAACGGGGTTCTTCATCATACTCATAATCCAAAATTAGCCTTTAGTATGTTAACAAAAAAATTAAAAAAAGATGGATATATAATTATAGGCTTATATCATAAATATGGACGCTTTGTTCAAAAATTAAGGCAAAATTTGATTAGAATTTTTGGACCAAAACTAAGAATCCTGGACAGGAGGTTCAGTGAAAATATTTCTCAAAAAAAAAAATATGCATGGTTTTTAGATCAATACAAAAATCCATCTGAAACAGTTCATACATTAGAGGAAGTGTTAAATTGGTTTAAAGAAAATAATATTTCTTACATTTCATCAATTCCCTTTGATTTTGATAATGAAAAACGACTATTAGATGAAAGTAATATTAAATTACCCAAAAATTTATTTTTAAAAGAAATATCTTTAACTTTTAACCTTAGACAAATTTATGAGGGTGGTTTTTTTATAGTTATAGGAAAAAAAAATTAAAATGAAATTTACATCAAATGTAAAAAGTTTTTTTTTGTATTTAGTTTTTTTTGTACTTATTTTAGTTCTATTTGAACTTTTTACTAGAACATTCATTTTTTATTACAGTAAAGATATAAATATTTACAAAATTGGTATTGATAAAAAATATGTTTTAGATATTGAGGATTTAACTGAGAAGAAGTTTAATGTCATTAATCTTTCAAAAAATGATACAGAAATTCAAGAGAACAAGAAAAAAACTTCATCTAAAGTGTATAATAACGTTTTTTATGTGTTTGGTGGTTCCTCAACCTATGGAAATAATTGTGGACCCGTAGGATCTTGGGTAGATGAATTACAATTAAAAATGCCCAATTCATTATTTTTAAATTTTGGTGTAAATGGTGGAGATAGTGATTATTCGGTTCATAAATTATTAAAAGAGATCAATTCAAATAAAAATAAGCCTGATTACATAATTTGGGCAAATAAATTTAATGAGAGAAATGTAATTTTTAAAGGATCCAGTTATAGAAATTTTAATAAGCTAGATTATAATTTTTTAGATGAAAAAGTTAACTTTTTTATTTCGTTTAGTCATAGCCTGAGTATTTCACTAAGAAATTATTTGGTCTCATATAACCTTTTAGAAAATACAAGTAAGAAAGTACGAAAGAAATTTAACAATATTGGAATTATTGATATTGAAAAAAATGAAATGGCATCAAAAAAAGATTTCGAGATGGCCTCAAAAAACTATGAGATAAATACAATAGATGCCATTAAGTTTTCAAAAGAGTATGCAAAAAAATTTATAATTTTACATCTTAATGACAGTTATAATAAAAACACCATTGAAAAAATTAATTTAAAATACAGTTTTTCTCAAACATTTAAGTATGATGATTTGTTAATTAAACTTATAGCCAATAAAGCACAAGATATAGAAAACAAAAATAAAGATTTTGTAAAATTTATTGATTTAGATAAAGAAACTATTGGATTATATGAAGATGACATGTTCTGTGAAGATGGATCATATGCTCACAAGACTAAAAAGGGAAATGTATTCACATCAAATTTAATCTTAAATAATTTTAAAGATATGAAGATAAATTACTAATCTAATTCAAACTTTGATCTATAATCATCTTTAATTGATTTATTTTGGTTTTCTTTACGAATTACAAAATTTTCCATCACTAGAATATCTAACTCTGTTCCCATAAAGCATTTATATGCATCCTCAGGTGTACAAACAATAGGCTCACCCCTAATATTAAAAGATGTATTTATTAAAACTGGGCATTGAGTGATCTCATTGAATTTCTTCAACAAAGAGTAAAGAAAATTATTTGATTGGTTTACAGTTTGAATTCTTGACGTGTAATCAACGTGGGTAACAGATGGAATAATTGATCTCTTTATATTTAATTTATCTAATCCAAATAATTCTTTTTCATTATCACTCATCTTAATTTTTAATTCTTCTTTTATTTCAGAAACCAAAAGCATGTAAGGGCTTTTTTGTTCAAGCTTAAAGTATTCCTTTAACTTTTCCTCAAGAATAATTGGAGCAAATGGTCTAAAACTCTCTCTATATTTAATTTTTAAATTTAAATTTTTTTGCATATCTTTAGATCTTGGATCTGCAATAATTGATCTTGATCCTAATGCTCTAGGTCCGAATTCCATTTTTCCATTAAACAATCCTAAAATCTTATTTTTTGATAACTCATTAGCAACCAGATTAATTAATTCATTAAAATCGTAATACTCATATTTAATGTCACTACTATCTAAATATTTTTTTATTTCTTCATTTGTAAATTTTGGACCAAGTAATGATCCTTTCATATTATCTTCCTTATTGACGATTCTATTTTTTTTTTGTTCTATGTACCAGAATGCCAAACTAGCTCCTAAAGAACAACCAGAGTCTCCTGCAGCTGGTTGTATCCATATATTTTTAAATATTTGGTTTTCAATTATCTTACCATTAGCAACGCAATTTAAAGCCACTCCACCCGCTAAACAAATATTTTCTATTTTGTATTTAGACCTAATATCTTTTGTAATTTTTAAAATAATCTCTTCTAATACTTTTTGCACGGAACAAGCTACATCCATATGAAATTGTTCTAATTTATCTTTTTCTCCATCTCTTCTTTCTTTATCAAATAAGTTTGCAAATTTTTGATTGGTCATTGTCAAACCAGTTGTATAATTAAAATATTTCATATTTAATCTGAAGGATCCGTCCTGTTTTACATCAATTAAATTATTCAAAATAATGTCCTTATATTTTGGTTTACCGTAGGGAGCCAAACCCATCACTTTGTATTCTCCACTATTTATTTTAAACCCCAGATAGTATGTAAATGCAGAGTATAAAAGGCCGAGTGAGTGTGGAAAATTAATTTCATTAAGTATTTCTATTTTGTTTTTTTTCCCTATGCAGACTGTAGAAGTTGACCATTCACCAACGCCATCCAATGTGAGAATAATTGCCTCTTCAAAAGGGCTTGGAAAAAAAGCACTTGCTGCATGACTCAGGTGATGTTCTGAAAATTTTATCTTATTTTCACTATTAAAACTATTATCTATCTTTTTTAAACTTTCATAAATGAATTTTTTTTGAAATAGTTTTTCTCTCAACCAAATTGGAATTGAAGCTATAAATGATCTAAATCCATATGGTGCAAATGCAATATATGTTTCTAATAACCGTTCAAATTTTAAAAATGGTTTTTCATGAAAAACAATAAAATCAACTTCGTTTAATTTTATATTCGATTCACTCAGAACATATTTTATTGACTCGCAAGGAAATGATGCATCAAATTTTTTTCTACTAAATCTTTCTTCTTGTGCTGCTGCGATTATTTCTCCATCTTTAAGCAAACATGCCGCACTGTCATGATAAAAAGCTGACAATCCTAATATGAACATTTTTTTCTAAAAAATTGCGTAAATAAATGGACCTACAGAGCTTCCTTGTGTCAAAATAATCAAAAAACCAAATAGAAAGAGAACAACTAATGTAGGAATTAACCAATATTTTTTTCTTTCCTTTAAAAATTTTAAGAATTCAATTAAAATGGACACATTTTTTATTAACATATAAAAAAAGGACTTTCAAACTTATTTACGTAGTATGTACATTGTATCAAAAAATATCGATTTTCATTTAATCAAGTTTCCTATTTTATTTCCTTTAATTTATGGCCTTGTCTTATTTTTGTTACCTAATTATGAGCAATACTTAATATTTATAACTATACTTTTGCTAGCTGAACCTCATTTTGGAGCAACTTGGCCATTTTTATTTGGAAAAAATTACAAAGAGTTTGTATATAAAAAAAAAAAAGAGTTAGTTTTCATTCCTATATTGATTATAATATTTAGCCTGTCAGGTTATTTTTTTTTTACTCCTTTTTTTCTTTTAGTTTTTTATGCTGCCAATATTTATCATGTCACTAGACAGAGTTTTGGAGTTTGTAAATTATATGTTAAAGATAAATTGGAGTTAGATTATTATGAAATTCTTATATATTTTTTTAATTTTCTCTTTTTTTTAATTGGTTTTTTACGTTTTTATTTAAATATAATTAATGATACTCACATATTTATAATGAACGTCTCGATTGTAGTTTTATTAACAGTCGTTGTAATTAATCTTTATCTAAAATTTAGAAATTTTCAAAATATTTTAACTTTTTTAACCGGGTGTATAATCTTTTACCCCATAGCCTTTGTTGAAAATCCAGTTCATGCGATAATAATGGGTGTAACAATGCATTATACGCAGTATTTAGTTTTAACAAATAAGGTAACTCTAAAAAGATTCATAGATCAAAATCAGATAGCTGAAACAATAAAATTATCTTTCTTAAACAATAAATATTTTTTAACTACAATTATTATATATTCATTGTTTATGACTTTTTTCGCTATTCTCAATAAGTATAATCTGGAATACAGCTACTTAATAATTATCCCTATAGTCGGACAATTTTTACATTTTTATTTAGATTCTCAACTTTGGAAATTTAGCGAAAAATATAATAGAGAAAACGTATTAAAATATTTACTAAGTTAATACTGGTTATTCATATCAATATTTGTTTTTTTTCTTTCTTCCCAATAACTATTTAAATTTTTGTTAATTTTTAATTTTAAAACATCTTTTTTAAAAATAATTAAAGCGATTTTTGTTAGAAGAATTACACTAAAGTAAACAACAAATATTACGATAGGTGATATAAATTTACCAATATATATTCCAAATTTTATCCAAACATATCTTAATGGTAAAAGAATTTTTGCTTTTAGAATTCCTAATATTAAAAAAATAATCGAAACTATAAAAATATATACATTTATTTCTTCATTTTTGAAAAATATAAATAAAAATATAAGAATAAAAATTGTAAAAAAAGTGATTCCAAATTCCCTAGACTTATTCATATTTATTGATTTAACACATAATATAAAATATTAAACAATATAAATGATTATATCTAAAACTCCGCTTCGCATAAGCTTATTTGGTGGAGGAACTGATTTCCCCGAATTTTTTAAGAAAAGAAAATCAGTTATTATCGGGGGATCAATTGATAAGTATGTTTATGTTTCTTTATCTGACTTTTTTTCGAATATTTCTGACGAAAATATTAGGCTTTTTTATAAAAAAAGAGAATTTGTTAATTCTATTTATTCTATTAAACACAAAGTTATTAGAGAAGCTTTAAAAAAGAATAGTATTTACAAAAATATTGAAATTCATATTATTTCAAGTTTACCTAGTAATACTGGACTGGGAAGTTCATCTTCTTTTTCTACTGGTTTATTAAATTGTATTGAAAACTATAAATTAAATAAAATTGAAAAAAATAATTTAGCCTTAAAAACAATAAAGTTTGAAAGAGAGATTTTAAAAGAAAGTGTAGGATATCAAGATCAAATTTTTGCAACATTTGGAGGATTTTCAAAAATTACCATTTCTAAAAAGGAAAAAATCTTAGTTTCAAAATATAAATGCGCAAAATATATAGAGAAAATAGAAAATAACCTATTTTTAGTTTATACAGGAATTAAGAGGAGTGCACAAAAAATTGAAAAAAAAAAAATAAAAAAAATATATAAAAATTTAAAATTTTTAAATCAAATAAATGATATTTCAATAAAAGCAGACAATAATATCAAAAAACAAGTCAACCCCGACTTTATTGGAAATTATCTTAATAAGACATGGCATTTAAAAAAAAAGTTAGAGAAGAAAGTAACAAACAAAACAATTGATAATTTATATTTAAAAGGCTTAAATGCAGGTGCAAGCGGAGGTAAACTATTAGGTGCAGGATCTGGCGGTTTTATTTTATTTTATGTTCCGAAAAAAAAGCATATTAAATTTTTTAAAATAATGTCCAATAAAATTATTAAATTTAAATTTGAGGATAAAGGAAGTGTAATAATTAAGGTTTAAATGAGAAATCTTATAAAATATTTTCATAAAATTAACAATTTTTTTTCAAAACAAATTTTTATTGAAAATAATTTAAAAAAAATATTAATTAAAAATAAATTAATCATTGCAGATATTGGAGCTTTAGGAATAAATGAAAAAAACAAATTTAATTCCCTAATAAATAAAGATTATACAAAAATTTTTAAGTTTGATGACCTTATAGATAAAAAAAGTTTAATTGATCAGAATTACGATACTATCCTATGGTCAGAAGAAAAAAAAATGAATTTTTTTATTAGAGCAAACAAAGTTTCTTCATCATTATTTGAAACAAATGACGAAATTCTCAAAGAATTCAAAAATTATAAAGATCACGATGTTATAGAAAAAAAAATTGTTAAAACCAAAGCACTTTCTAGTATTGATGAATTAGTTGATATAGATTTATTAAAAATAGATGCCGAAGGTGCCGAATTAGAGATTTTAAAAGGTTTAAATGAAAAAATTGATAATGTTTTAACCATTGAATTAGAAATGCAATTTATAGAAAGATATTTAGGTTCACCATTATTTGAGAAAATTCATGAATTTTTAAAAGACAATAACTTTGAATTATATTTAATTAATCAGGAAAGCTGGATAAAAAACGACAAAAAAACAAATTCTCAATCAAACCATAAAATTATATGGGGAGACTTTGTTTACTTTAAAAAAATTAGCAAAATGGACAAGATAATTAAATTTAGAGAAAACTATTTACCTGAAAAATTTATAATATTGCTTGTATTTTATAAGTTCTACGATGAAGCATATTCAGCTTTGAATTATTTTAAAAAAAACAACCTTATTAATATTAGTCAGAAAGAATATCTAGAAATGTTTGTAAAAAAAAATATACAATCTAACTTTACAATTATTGTAAATCTATTTTTCCAGCTTTTATTCTCAATATTAGTTCTAATTTTGTGCTCATTGACATTTAAATATAAGAGACAAGGTATATCTTATTTTAAGAAAACATTTAAAAATTTTTTTTATGCTGTTGGTGACTTAACAAAACTGACTAATAAAGATAACAATACCATTAGGGACGATAAAATTTGATATAAATATTTATGAAAATTCTTGTAACAGGTGGAGCTGGTTATTTAGGTTCAGTTATGGTTACCAAACTACTTGAAAAAAAATTTAGCGTAACAGTACTTGATAATTTTTTTTTTAATCAATTTTCGCTAGCATCAGCCTGCAAGTTTGAAAATTTTAAATTAATAGTTGGTGATGTTAGAGATGAAGGTTTAATAAAAAATATTATAAATGATTTTGATTGCGTTATACCATTAGCAGCAATAGTTGGTGCACCTTTAAGTGAAAAATATCCAGATTTAACGAGAGAGATCAATTATGATTCAATCAAAATGTTATGTGATAAAATGAGCCCATCTCAATTAATGATTATGCCAGTTACAAACTCTGGATATGGCTCAGGGAAACCAGAAAAAATCTATACCGAAGAAAGTCCTCTAAATCCTATCTCAACATATGGAGTAACTAAAGTCAAAGCCGAGAAAATAGCACTTGAAAGATTAAACTGTATCACTTTCCGTCTAGCAACTGTATTCGGCATGTCTCCAAGAATGAGGATTGATTTGTTAGTAAATAATTTTGTTTACTTAGCGTTAAAGCAAAAAAAAATTAGCATTTTTGAAGGTCATTTTAAAAGGAACTACATACACATACAAGATGTTGCAGACGTATTCATATTTGCATTAGAAAATTTCAACAAATTGAAAAGTAATACTTATAATTTTGGTTTAGAAGATGCGAATTTATCTAAAATGGAATTAGCAGAAAAAATACAGTATCATATACCTGAACTTGAAATTATAGTCGATGAAAACAAAAAAGATCCAGATAAAAGAAACTATATCGTTTCAAATAAAAAAATATTAAGCACAGGCTTTAAAATGAAATGGACACTAGATAAAGGTATTATTGAATTAATAAAAGGATTAGAGTCGATTAAAAACCCTGATAATTTTGTTAATGTTAAAAAATAATTTAAAGTTTAGAGCTATTATTCTAGCTGGGGGAAAAGGTACAAGACTTAAAAATATAACAAAGCAAATACCAAAACCTCTTATAAAAATTAAAAATAATGAGTTTATTTTTTATCTAATAAACTATTTTATTAAAAATAAGATTGAAGAAATTGTTATCACAACTCACTATAAGAGCTTTTTATTTATTAAGTATTTTAAAAATAACAAATTTAAAAATATTAAAATTATAAAAGAAAAAAAACCATTAGGAACTGGTGGATCGTTTTTGAACGCTATGAGAATTATTAAAAACAAAAAAAACGTTATTAATATTTTATGCAATGCAGACACATTATTGCTTTTTCCAATAAAATTTCACTTAAACAAAATAAAAGATAAAGATTATAACTTACTTGTTGTAAAAAAAAAAAATTGCCAAAAATATGGGAAAGTAAACACAAAATCTGGTAATTTAACAGGTATAAATAGGAATATAAAAAAAAGTGGGTATATATCTTCAGGATATTTTTTTTTTAAAAATTTTAAGCAATCTTTTGTTAAGACAAAATCAAAAAATTTAAATTTTGAAAAGGATATAATTGGTCAAATGATAAAAAAAAAAATAGATATAAACGTTATAAAGTTAAATGCTCCTTTTATTGATATAGGGACACCTGATGATTTAAAGAATGCAGATAGATTTATACAAAAAAATTACAATGAGTTTATTAAAAAGTTGTAGAATTTGCAGCTCTCAGGATTTTGAAGAAGTTTTAGATTTGGGTAACCAACCTTGGTGTAATAATTTTTTAAAAGAAGATGAAGTTGGTAAGGAAATATTCTACCCACTTTTAGTTGTGCTATGTAATAAATGTAAAGTGTCTCAATTGAATTACACAGTAAAAAAAGAAATCATGTTTGGTGATCATACTTATTTGTCTGGAGTAACCAGTTCATTATCAATGCATTTTAAACACATAAGAGATGAGATAATAAATAAGTTTCAAATTAAAAATAAAAGAAAAATTTTAGATGTAGGCTCAAATGATGGTACATTTTTAAAACATTTTAAAGATATAAATTGGGATGTGCTTGGTGTTGAATCGTCAAAAAAAATAAGTCAAATTGCGAATCAAAATAAAATTAACACATTAAACAAATTTTTTAATTTTGAAGTTTCGAAAGAAATTAATGAAAAATTTGATTTTATTAATGCATCTGGAGTTTTTTTTCATCTTGAAGAATTACATTCATTTACGGAAGGGATAAAGCACTTACTAAAAGATGATGGTGTATTTATTGTTCAGTTCTTATATATGAAATCAATAATAGAAAATACTGCATTTGATCAAATATATCATGAGCATCTGTTGTATTATAACTTGTCAACTCTTAGTAAACTCTTAGAAATATATGATTTAGAAATTTTTGATGCAAAGTTACATGAAATTCATGGCGGACAAATGACTGCCTATATTTCAAAAAAAAATACTCAGAAAAAAACTGAAGATTTGAAGTTTTACGAAACGCAAGAAAAGATTAAAAATATTAATGACATACAAACATATATAAATTTTAAAAAAAAAATAAAGCTATTAAAAAAAAAAAATCAAGATTTTATCTATAATTCCTTAAGTAAAAATAAATTGATTTTTGGGATGGGAGCACCAGCTAAAGGTAACACATTATTAAATTATTTTAAATTTACTCAAAAAGAAATTTCAAAATTAGTTGAAATAAATCCTCTTAGAAAAAATCTTTATTCACCTGGAAGCCATATCCAAATAGAACTAGAAAAAGAATTAGATCAAGTTCCAGATATATATTATGTCTTAGCGTGGAATTTTAAAAAAGAAATTTTAAAAAATAACAAGCACTTACATAAAAAAGGTGTTGAATTTTATTTTCCAATCAACGTCGGTTCCGACTCATGAAAAAAGTATTTGTAACAGGAGGAAATGGTTTTCTGGGTAAATTCTTAATCAAGAAGTTATCAAAATATAAATATAAGATAATTAGCCCATCATCAAAAATATGTGATTTAAAAAATGAAAACAGCTTAAAAAAATATAAAGATAAATTTGACTATATATTTCATTTGGCTGCCTGGACACAAGCTGGAGATTTTTGTTTAAAACACCCAGGTGAACAATGGCTGATTAATCAAAAAATAAATACTAATGTATTAAATTGGTGGAAAGAAAAACAACCCCAAGCAAAAATTATTATAATTGGTACTAGCTGCTCATATTCTGAAGATAGCGATTTTAAAGAAAATTCATATTTAAGGGGGGAACCAATTGAAAGCCTATATACTTATGCAATGACTAAAAGAATGCTACTTCAAGGCGTGAAAGCTATCCAAAAGCAGTTTAAACTTAAATGGATTTGCTTTGTTCCTTCAACTCTATATGGAACAAACTATCATGAGGATGGAAGACAAATGCATTTTATCTTTGATTTAATAAGAAAAATTATTTCTGGCAAGTATGAAAATAAAAAAGTTGAATTATGGGGAAATGGCTATCAGAAAAGAGAAATTATTCATGTAGAAAATTTTATTGATACTATGATTAAGCTATTAAATAAAAAAAATGAGATTTTTAATATTGGTTCGGGCAAAGAATATACTATAAAGCATTTTTCTAAAATAATTTCTGATATTTTAAATTACGATCATAATAAAATTTTTTATGATAAAACTAAATATGTTGGATCAAAAAGCAAAAAACTTAATATAGCAAAGGTAACTAAAATAATAAAAAATTATAAAAAAAATCTCATAAATGAAAAAAAAGGAATTGAAGAGGTTATAAAGTGGTTTTTAAAAAAAAGACTAAAAAAAAACTAGCATTCTTTTTAGATAGAGATGGAGTTATAAATCACGAAGTTGGCCATTTAAAAAGCTGGGAAAAAATTAAATTTTATAATGGCACAGTTAGAGCATTAAAGATCATAAAAAAAAAAAAATATTTAATATTTATAGTTACCAACCAATCAATTATTGCTAGAAAAAATGCAACAAAAAATGAAATAGAAAGATTACATAAGAAATTCTTAAAATATTTTAAGACAAAAAATATAAAAATTAACGCAATTTATTTTTGTCCGCACCACCCAAAATATTCTGGCTCATGCAACTGCAGAAAGCCTAAAATAGGTCTGATAAAAAAGGCACAAAATCGTTATAATATAGATATAAAAAATAGTTGGTTAGTAGGTGATAAAACAACAGATATTAAAGCTGGCAAAAAAAGTGGACTAAAAACAATTCTTGTAAAAACGGGTTATGGTGGACTTGATAAAAAATATAAAGTAAAAGCAGATTATACTTATAAAAATCTTATAGATGCGGTAAAAAATATAAATTTATAAAATATGGAATTCAATATAAATAACTATATTTCAGAGCATAATAAAGTTTTGTCAAAAATAGACTTCAAAAGTCTGCAACAAGTCATAAATATAATTTATGATGCGCATCTTGAAGGAAAAAAAATTATTACTTGTGGTAATGGTGGAAGTGCATCTACAGCATCTCATATGATAACAGACTGGAATAAAATGACTACCACCGCAACTGGAAAAAAGTTATATGGCTACTCTTTGACTGATAACATAGGATTAATTACAGCATACGCGAATGATACTAATTATGAAAATGTTTTTAAAGGACAGCTTGAATCGATTTTGGATCAAGGAGATATATTAATATCTGTAAGTGGAAGCGGAAACTCAAAAAATTTAATAAATGCAGTTAAATTTGCAAAAGAAAATAAAGCAAAAACAGTAAGTATATTAGGATATGATGGCGGAGAACTTCTCAAGATTTCAGATTATTATGTTCTTGTTCCATCATTTGATATGCAGATTTGTGAAGATGTGCATTTAATGATTTGCCATATGGTAATGAAAAAATTATGTAATTACCAAATTATATCAAAATAAATTATTTGCTTAATTTCCAATCATTATAAAATAAAATTAATATTAAAGGATTTACAACATTTGATTGTATAAACATTTCGGTTGTGATCCCAAAAATGAGAACATAACTTAATATATTGTGACTACTTTTTCTGAAAAGTTTGTAGAAATTAAGAACTAATTTAAAAAAAAAGTAAAGACCAACAAAACCAAATCTAGAAATAATTGTAAAATATAAGCTATCATGAGTTTTGGGAGAATAAATACCCTCACCAAATAAAAAACTATATATATTTAAGTTTTTATCAAAATTGCTAAGCCAAACATGGTCAATTCTGTAATAGAAAGATCCATAGTTATCAAACCATGAAATTGGATCCTGAATTATATCTAAAAAAGAAAATGAATTTATGTCAAAAAAACTTTTTAATATATCCAATGAAATTATTAGTATTATAAAGAATATTATATTTAAATACAAAAATTTTTTATCTACGTATTTAATAAAAATTAAATGATAAAATAAAAAAGTTAAAATTAGAGAGATAATGGCTGTTTTAGAAAATGAAAACAATACTATTAAAAAAACTAAAAATAACAAAAATAATAAATATTTTCTCTCTCTATAGATATTGTAATAATTAATTATTGAGAAAAATAAAACTCCCATTACCAAACCAATTAAATTATAACCAATAGTTTTTGTTGTAAAAGGATAGTAAAATCTTGATATATGTCCATTTATAAAAAAATTAAAAAAACAAGTTGTTATTAATATAATTGTAATAAATATTAAAAATCTCTCATTAGAAATATAATTATATTTATCAGATAGAATTAAAAATATAATAAACCCTAAAAAAATTTTTATAATGTTTAAATAAAATGTAATTAAAAAGAAAATATTTACGATTTTATCAGTATCTTGAAAAAATGAAATTATAATACCAATTAAACCAGAAACCAATATAAAAATAAAATTTTTAAAAAAAAAACTGTTAATCAAGAAAAAAATTTTTTTATAAACTTCTTTAAATAAAATTAATCCAAATATCAAAATACATAAATCTGCTAAACTTATTTCCTTTAATAAAAAATTAAATTCTGAGATTGAAGAATTAAAGCTGATTATATTAGATAAACTTATATTTAAAATTAATCCAAATAAATATATGAATACTAAATTATGTTTAAAAAATTTAAAGTTCATAAATTTAATTTAATTATACTAATACTATTTTTTATTATAAATTTTATATTACTAAATCTATCAAAATTAAATTATTTTAAAAATTATAGCCAAGAAATAAATCTTATTGCAACACAAGATGAAATAGATCTTTTTGAAAAATTTAAGTTCACTTTTATTGATAAATTAACGTCAGATTTAGGAGAAGAATACAAAATTAGAAACTTTAAAATTTCAGGACCTGAATTTAGTAGTATAGAATTTTACAGAAAATCCTTTAAAAATCAAAAAAAAACTGGCCTTATAAAATCCAACACTTCTTTAGTATTTTTATTGAAGTCAACAAATGAGAAAAAAATTTACTATATGCAAGAATTAATTGAAAATAATTTTTCGCAATATTTTAATTTTTTAAGAAATTTTAAATTATATAATTTGAGTTCAATGCTTATTTCTAAAATATTATTTATTTGCCAACAGGAGTTGATTATTTTATCAAATAAAAATTTAATATGTTCAGATTTAGATAAAAAAATTAAAGAATTAAATTATTCTTTAGAAAGTTTTAAAATTAATGAACCTAATGAAAGTGATAAAATAAAAATTAATTATAATTTATTAAACAATATAAAAATTATATCAAAAGATATTTTGGTAATTATAGATAAAGATAATATTTTAGAAAATGAAGCACCGACTTATTACGAAGCAATAATCAAATTGTTAAATCAAATAGAAACTAAAAATAAATTAAATGAAGTTTCATTTTATAATAATGACACTTACAAAAAAAAAATAAAATTTGAGAAGAAAAAAATAAAAAAAGACAGTTATTTTAATAAAGTTATTATATATTCAAATTTAGTACTATTTTTAATAATATTTTTACTTTTGTATTTAAAAATTTTTTTTAAAAAAAATTAAAAAATTGAGATTTGCTAAAAATTATTTCTCACTGCATTTTGTTATTAAATTTTAAGATTTTTATATTTTTAAAAAATGGACTAATGATCTAATGAACTAATTTATTTGTTAAATTAATAATCTTATCATAATCTGAATAATTTTTAGTGCTTTTGATCAAATTAGTATTCAATATAGGTGTGGAAATTACGGTTTTTTCTTTTTCGTCTTTTTTATTCAATATTACAATAGTTCTGGTGTCTAAAAATGATGACAGATGCGCCAGTCCTGTTTCATTTGAAATAAATAAATTTAAATCACTTATAAGCGAGGCAACATAGTTAAAGGGTTTTTGATTTATAATTTTTATTTTTTTTGATCTAAAATTAAATTCTTTTAACAGTTCTTTTTCATAATCGCCAATAAATATATATATACAGCAATTTTTTTTTTCGAAGTATTCAATTAATTTTTTAAATTTAATTGTACTCCATCTTTTATCACCATTTTTTATGTTTGATCCTGGATGAATACCAATATTTACATATCGCTTGTTACTAATTTTTCTTTTTAAAAAATTAATATGTAATGAATAATCAAATTCTTTTTTATTTAGCTTTCTATTTACAAGTAAAATATTCCTATAAATTTTGTGTAATTTAAAATTAACTTTAATAATTAAATTATTAAAATAATTATAGCTAAAACTTCTTTCAGAAATTATTTTTTTTTCTTTACTATTTAAAAACATTGATATTAATATTGATTTAAAAGGGCTAGAATTATTTGTGAATAAAATTTTTCTGTACTTTTTTTTCATAAGTCTCAAAACTATAAAAAAAAATTTTAAGTAACTCGAATTGCAATAATAAATATTATTTATTTTTGGGGAGCTTTTAATTGGTGATATTGCATTATTTTCAAAAACAATAATATCAATATATTTTTTTTTATTTTTAAGAGTATTAAATGCAGGAGCAAACATAATCATATCTCCAAGCCCATGCATGTGGATAATTAAAAATTGCATAATTTAAAAATATATATAATAAAATCTGAAACTAAATAATGTTTTTTTTATTCTGTCAACCTGGACTCAAAAATCAAAATACAATTGATTATTTAATTAAAAAATTAATTATCAAAAGTCTGAAACTAAAAAAAAATAGATATTATGATATTAACTCAATAAATAAAAAAAAATCAAAATTTAAATTAAATAGCAAAATTGAGATGATAAAAAATGCTTTTGAATTTTATCTTAAATTAAAAAAACTTTTATTAAAAAACAAAATCGTTAACATTTTTTTTGATAGTTATACAATTTTTGATTTATTTTTTTTTTCACTAATAAAATTTTCAAAAAGTACTAAAGTAGTAATTTACTTAAGGATACCTTATGATTTAATTCTGCCAACGAGAATTATATTTAATTTATCGATAAATTTATTAAAAAAAAAGAATATAATATATGTTACAGACACTGAACAATTAAAAAATCACTTTAAAAAAAAATTTAAAATTTATGCCCATGTTTTGCCTATACCAAATAAAATTAACAGAATTTCAATTTTGAAAAAAATTAAAAATAAAAAAATAAAATTATTATTTCCTGGAAAAGCAAGAGATGAAAAAGGAATAAATTCTATAATTAATTTATTTAATAATGAAATTGGGCCAAAGAAAATAGAGTTTAAATTTTCAAAAAACCAAAAAATTTTAAAATCTTTAAAAAATATTTCAGGCTTAAAACTTAATCCTTTAAATGAAAATCTATCATATAAAGATTACATAATTTCTCTAAAACAATCTGACATAGTTATATTACCATATGAACACAAAACGTATATGTTAAGATCGTCTGGTGTATTTGTTGATGCAATTAAATTAAATAAGTTTTGTTTTGTAAGCAAAAATACTTGGATGGCAACAATACTAAAGAATAATAAATTAGAGTTTTGCATTATGAATGATTGGAGGATTGATATCTTAATCAAAAAAATTGAATATTATGAGAAAAATTATTTAAAAATTAAAAAAAATTTTTCTAAAATGCATAAAAAAATATTTAATGAAAACTCAGAAATAAACTTTATAAATAGTATAAAACAACTATTTTAAAAAAATTAATGAAGCCAGAAGTAAGTATTATTACACCGCTCTTTAATTCATCTAATTATATATTAGATATGATTAAATCTGTAAAAAGACAGACTTTTAAAAACTGGGAACTTATTATCATTGACGATTGTTCTACTGATAATTCATATGAGAAAATTAGAAAAATTAAAGACAGAAAAATAACCTATATAAAAAATAAAAAAAATATAGGTGCTGGTTTATCTAGAAATATAGGAACTAAAATTGCTAAGGGAAGATATATAACATTTATCGATAGTGATGATTTGTGGCATAAAAATTATTTACTGAAAGCATTACATTTCATTAAAAATAAAAATTGTAAGTTTGTATTTACTTCATATTATTGGATGAGTGAAAAAGGGGATGTAAAAGGATTATTTAATGTTCCAGAATTTGTCGACTACAAATATATTCTAAAATCAAACCCAATATCTTGCTTAACCCGAATGTATGACACAAAAAAATTAGGTAAAATTTATTCACCAAATTTAAAGATACGACAAGACTATGTATTTTGTCTAAAAATACTTAAAAGAGTAAAATATGCATATGGTCTAAATTTACCTTTAGGCTATAGACGTTTAAGAAAAAACTCTTTATCAAATAATAAATTTATTAGTGCAATTTATCAATTTCATGTGTACTATAAAATTGAAAGTCTCGGCTTAATAAAGTCAATTTATTTAATGTTAAATTGGATAATCTTGGGAACTTTCAAACATTTTAAAAATTATGCTGTCGGATAATATTTCAAAAGAATTTAATGACAAAGGAATGGTTCACTTGCAAAATATTATGAGTGATCACGAAATTAAGCTATTAAAAGAATTTACTTTTCAAAATTTAAAAATTAATAATGATAAATCATTTTTTTTAACATCAAAGTCAAATGATACAATAAAAAATTTTTACAATGATAATCCAACAATTTACAATAAAATTAGAGAAATAATTTTAGAACTTTCAAAAAAATTAAATTTAAAAGATTATAATACAAGAGAGATTTATTCAGTGCTCAGAGTATTAAAGAATGAGAGAATTAAAAAAGAGTCTTATAATTTTCATTTTGATGCACATATAATAACACTATTAGTACCTATAATAATACCAAATAGAGAAAACTCAGATAATGGACATTTGTTAATAAGTCCTAATTTAAGAAACAAAACCAATTCAATATTTAAGAATATATTCCAAAAATTCTTTTATCAGTCTTTTTTAAAAATGTTTAAAAGAAGTAAAATTTTATCAAAAATATTAAAATTAAATAAGATTATTTTAAAACCAGGATCATTACTTTTGTTTAATGGTTATAGAAGTTTACATGGTAACCTAGAAATAAATAAAAGTGATACAAGAGCAACTTTACTTATACATTTTTACGATCAATTTCAAAACTCAAAATTAGTTAAACTGAATAGAGAAATGAGAATTAAAAAAGAAAAACAGATCATCAAAGAAAATTCTCAAAATGGATGAGAAGATTTTAATTTATACTCTTGTTTCCTTTTTAACAATTATAATTTCAATATATGCATACACTAGACTAAATATTTTAGATAAGCCCAATCAAAGGAAAATTCATAAAAGTCCAACTCCTTTAAGTGGGGGTTTTGCAATTGTTATTTTAATAACAATTTTTACAATATTCTATTTTTTTAATTTCGAAAGTTATACTACTTTAATTCTTTTTTTTTACCTATGTTCTTTGAGTTTATTTATAATCGGATTATTAGATGATTTATATCATTTAAACGCATTAAAACGAATTGTTTTAACTTCAGGTATTTATTTATTTTTTTTTTCGAACGATATTTTTTCAGAGTCAGATAAATTTCTTTTAATTGACAATATTTCTTTTGCGCAAAGTAGCTTAATTGTTAATTTAAATTTTATACAATCTATAATATTTACAATATTTTGTTTATTAAGTTTTCAAAATTCAATTAATATGATCGATGGGCTTAATGGATTTTCAACTTTAGTTTTATTTATCATAAATTCTTTTTTGTTACTGTATGCACAAAACACATTAGTTTACGAAATAAATAAAATTTTAATCGTATTTTTAGCTGTTTATTTTCTATTTAATATTAAAGGTAAACTTTTTTTTGGAGAATCGGGCATTTATCTTGTTTCTTTTATTACGTCAATTTTGATTATTTTCTTATATAAAAAAGGAATAATTACTGTTGAGCAAATTATTTTACTATTGATAATTCCGGGTGTAGACATGATTAGAGTCACTATCCAAAGAATTTTGAGGAAAATTAAAGTTTCAACTCCTGACAAAAACCACATACATCATCTTCTTTTAAATAGGTTTGGAATAAATCAAACGCTTTTAATTATTTTAATACTCATTTTCCCTTTAAACATAATTTCATACTTATTTCCTATATACGCCTTATATCTTGTTGCTGTAAATATAATGATTTATACATTTTTAGTTATTTACTTAGTAAAAAATAGCTATGATTCTATATAAAATAAATTCAAATTTTTTTGCAATCATTTTATTGTGTTTATTTCCCTTTTCTCAGATAATTGGCCAAGCTGTTATTAGCATAAATTATTTTTTAGTTTTTTTATTAGCTTTAATTTTAATTTTTAATTCTTCTTTAAAGTCAACTTTTATTAATAATTATCTTAATTTGTTACCGTTTTTTCTCTTTCTAATTTTAACATCAATCTATAATTTTTATTTGAATGAATATAGTACGCCTTTAAAAGCATTATTATATATAAAAAATTTCTTTTTGACTTTGATAATAATCTACGCTTTTCAAAATCCTAAATTTCAAAAAATTTTTTTCAGAATTATTTTTTTTTGTTGTGTTTTTGTTGCTTTTGATAATTATTTTCAATATTTTCTTGGCTTTGATATCTTCGGTTACAATAAATCAATGTACAGGCTTACAGGTCCATTTGGGGAAGGTGAATATGTAACTGGAGCATACTTGTCAAGATACTTAATTTTAATACTACCGTTTTATTTTTTAAGAAATTCGAAAATTAATCTAATTTCAATTTTTTTTCTTTTATTCTTTTTTTTTTTCAATATTAATTTCTGGAGAAAGAGCTAGCTTCTTCTCTTTTTTATTAGGTTTTTTTATTTTTATAATAGTATATTTTAAAAGTATTAAAAAATTATTTTTTTTCTTTTTAATATTTATTTCTTTAATATTTTTAGCAATTAAATTTAATCACACGATACAATATAAATTTTTGCAAACGAGTTACCAATTAGGGACTTTAAAATATTATTCAAAATTTTTTGATTTACCAGATAATTTTCAAGACCACAAAGTAAAAAATTTTTATGATACTAGACATGGAGCTCATTTTCTTACAGCTATTGAAATTTGGAAAAACTATAAAATTATTGGCGTAGGTCCAAAAAATTTTTCACGAGAATGCAAAAAAGAAAAGTACAATAAGGTCAATTCTGAAGGTTATGAATTTAGATGCAATACTCATCCCCATAATATATATCTAGAACTATTAAGTGAAACAGGAACTATCGGGATAGTATTATTTTTAACAATTATTTTTTTAATTTTCAAAGAAGTATTTAAACTTTTATTAATTAGCAAAGATCCATACCTTGTCTCATCTTTTTCACAAGTTGTAACAATTATCTGGCCTTTAATTTCATCTGGATCTATAATTTCAAATTTTAATGGTTCATTCTTTTGGCTAAATTTAGGAATATTAATTGCAATTATAAATATGAATAAAAATGAAAAAAAATAATTTGTGTGTAATTGGTTGCGGCTATGTTGGTTTACCACTTGTTATTGCATTATCAAAATATTATAACATTACTGGATATGATATTAATTTAGATCGAACTAAATATTTAATTAAAAAATATAAAAAAAAATCTAGAGTAGATTATTCTATAGATTTTACTAATAATTTTAATGATATTAAAAAATGCAATATTTTCATTATTACATTACCAACTCCATTAAACTCTAAAAATTTACCAGATTTAAAAGACATAATTAATATTTCAAAAAAAATTTCTAAAATTTTAAAAAAAAACGATTTAGTCATTTATGAATCAACAGTTTTTCCTGGAGCTACCGAAGAAATATTTTTGCCTCAACTTGTTAAATTTAATAATTTAAAATTAAATAAAGATTTTTGGATTGGTTATAGTCCCGAAAGAATAAACCCAGGAGATAAAAAGCGCGAACTATCAAATATTGTAAAAATTACATCCGCTTCTAACAAATTAGGATTGAAAAAAGTTAATATAATTTATTCTAAAATAATTAAAGCAGGATTACATTCAGTGGAAAATATTAAGATTGCAGAATTGTCTAAAGTTTTAGAAAATACTCAAAGGTTTGTTAATATAGCTCTTATAAATGAGATCTCAGTTCTTTGCAGAAAATTGTCGATTAATACTAGCAAAGTTCTAAAAGCTGCTTCTACAAAGTGGAATTTTATAAATTTCAAACCAGGTTTAGTTGGTGGTCATTGTATAGCTGTAGACCCTTTATATCTGTTTTTTAAGAGTAAAAATTTTAATTTCCCTAACGATTTAATTTTATCATCACAAAAAATTAATAGATATATTCCCAAATTTATCGTCAACGAAATTGTAAAAAATAAAATTAATAAAAATAAAAAGACATTAATACTCGGTTTAACCTTTAAAGAAAATTGTCCAGACACAAGAAATTCTGGAGTATTCGATATTATCAAATATCTAAATAAAAAAAATATTGTTCCTGATGTATATGATTATTACTTAAAAGATAAGCCTATAAATAATAATATAAAATATAATTTTTTAAGTAAGATAAATAAAAAAAACTACAATAATATAATAATAGCTGTAATTCATGATAAGTTTAAAGACTATGGTTTAAAAAAAATTAAAACATTTTCTACTTTAAATTCTGTAAGAATTTTTGATATTAAAGGGGCGTTTAAGTCTGATAAAGTTTACTTTCAGCTTTGATTTTTATTTATTTAGAAAATTTAAATATCTTTTAACACCAACATTTAAACTTATAAATTCTTTATTATATCCTGATTTTAATAATTTTGAGATATTTGCTTTAGTATAACTTTGATAAGTTTTTATTAGTTTTTTTGGAAATTTTATATACTTTTTTCTATTAGTTTCTGCTCTATGATATTTAAGAATTATATCTGCAACTTTATTAAACTTTTCGCACTTACCAGTGCCTACATTAAAAATTCCAGACATGGTATTATTAAAAAAATAAAGATTAACTTTAATGCAATCATCAACATGAATAAAATCTCTCAATTGCTCACCATTTTTATATCCATGGCTACCTTTAAAAAGACTAACAACTTTTTCTTTTTTAAATTTTTTATTAAAATTAAAAACTACACTTGCCATATTTTTTTTGTGGAACTCGAAAGGACCATAAACATTAAAATATCTTAAACCTACAATTTGTGTTTTCCTTTTTTTTAATTCTTTATTTACATATTTATCGAAATCTAACTTAGATTTACCATATAAGTTCGCAGGTTTTAATTTCCAGTTCTTTTCACTAAAACTTTTTGTGTTTGTTCCATAGGTTGCTGCAGAAGAAGCATATATAAATTTAATATTATTTTTTTTTGCACATTCAAGTAATTTTATTGAACTATAATAATTTTGTTCATAAATTTTTTGTCTATTAGTTTCAGTTGTAGAGGAATTTGCACCTTGATGAAAAATACATTTTATGTTTTTTTTTATGTGTCGCTCTATATCTTTATAAAATTTTTTTGTTTCAATAAATTTTGAATATTTTATTTTTTTTAAATTATTTAATTTCTTTTTTTTTGTATCAACAATAATAATGTTGTAAATTTTGAGTGAGTTAAGTTTTTTTATTAAATTGTAGCCTATGAATCCAAGACCACCAGTTACGATTATCATATTTTACTGATTTTCTTTAAAATTAATGTTGTAGATATATTTGGCAACATCTTAATTAGTTTTATTTTACCACCATTTTTCTCAATTAATTTTTTTCCAATTATATTGTTTAAAGTATATTGTGATCCTTTAGTTAAAAAATTTGGTTTAATTTTTTTGTAAAGTTTAACTGGCGTCAATTCGTTAAAAAGAACTATAAAATCTACATATTTAATTGATTTTAAAATTTCTATTCTTCCGTCTTGATTAATTATTGGCCTTTTTTTACCTTTTAATTTTTTTACTGATTTATCAGAATTTAAAAGGACAATTAAAACATCTCCTAATTTTTTTGATTTTCTTAGTACTTCAATGTGTCCTGGATGAATAATATCAAAACATCCATTTGTTATGACAACTTTTTTCTTTTTTCTTTTTAATCCTGTTAAAACCTTGTTTAATTTTGTTGTATTTAATAATTTACTCACTTTATTTTCTTCTCTTTACAAAAAGATTATTAATAGAACTGTTTTTGTAATTAATTATATTATTTTGTATTATTTGAGCTAATTCAGAAGGCTCTATTAATTTTTCATATGTATCTCTATTTTTTGTTATTTTAGATTTAAACGCACCAGAAAAAATATTTAAATATCTAAAATTTGTATTTTTTTCATATTCAAGTGATTCGTAAAATCCTTTTAGAGCATGTTTTGATGATGAGTATATGCTTTCGTTTTTCGACCCGTTAATTCCAGCAATGGAATTAATATTAACAACTAGGAATTCTTTAAATTTATAATTATATATCTTTTTTAGCAAATAAATATTTGAAAAAAAATTTATATTAAAGATATCATTTATTTCTTTTTGTGTTGTTTTGGAAAATGGTTTACTTAGATAAACACCGCAATTATTTATTAATATATTTGATTTTTTTAATTTAATGAATCTTGATATTTTTTCTAAAGTAGATTTTTTTCTTATATCTCCATATATTAAATTATAATCTAATTTTTTATTATATTTTTTTAATATTTTTTTTAAATTATTATTTGGTTTTCTTAAATGTAATATTAAACCATAATTTTCTTTTAAAAATATTTTTATTAACTCAGATGCTAAAGAACCGTTACTTCCTGTAATTGTTACAAATTTTTTCACAGAAAATTATTATACTTATTTACTTTTTTCATTAAAACAAAATGATCAGTATTTTGATTTTCTCTCAATTATCATTACAGGTCTTTTACTTTGTTTTGCACCAAGAATTGCCTCTTGTATTTCAGCACCATTTTTTGGATCTATTACTGGAAAGCTGACAGCTGACCTAAACATTTTTGTAAAGTCTTGAGAGTGTGTTATGCCTGAATAAAATGGACCTGCATCTGCTGTAACAGCTCTAATAATAATAGGAACTTTAAATTCTCCATGAGAGAGTCTTTCAATTTTATCAACATGATTAATAATTGCGTCAGCAGCTACCAACATAAAATCATGCCTTTCAAAATAAAGCACAGGCATGAACCCTTCAAATGACATTCCAATTGCCAATCCTGTCATTAAATTTTCGGCAACAGGTGTCTCAAGTTTCTGTTCATCAGCAACATTAGTCAATGTACCAATGGCATTCCCATACAAAACATTATAACCAATAAAAATTGCTCCTTCTTTACCTAAGTCAGTCATAGATTTAATCATGGCATCCTTATATGAGAGACTTTTGTCAATATTATACTCCGGATGCTTATATTCTGGCAGTGGAGGAAAATATTCCTCATCAGTTTTTTTATTAGTTTTAGATAAATCAATCATACCTGGCATTCTGCAGTGTGGGTAACTGCAAGTGTAATTATACTTAATTACAGATTTTGACTCCCATTTAAGATTACTTGTTTTACCCCATCTATCACTATTAGTTGCTTCACATGATCTGTCATTGCTTTCAATTATAAATTTACACGGTAAATCAAAACCATCCACATATCTTACTGCTTCTGATAGATGTCCATTGTCTTCAGTTCCATCACCAACAAAGCACCATACTTTTTGCTTGGATTTTTTCTTTTTTAAAGCCCAGGCAATACCAGCAGCAATTGCTGGTGTTCCACCTATAATTGCAGATAGAAAGAAATTTTTTTTTCGATCATAAATAAACATACTCCTTCCATCTTTTATTTTTTCCTCTAGTTCTTCTGGTGGTATACCATGAAGCAAAGCATGATAATGATTACGATGATTAGAAATAACATAATCATCTTCTTTTATATCTTTAAAAATTTCTATTAAATGTTCTTCATTTCCTCCAGACAAGTGAAACAAAAAAGGCAGTTTATTGTCTAGATATAGCTCTCCAATATGAGTTTCAAATTCTATCAGTTCTTTTTTTGTCCAATTTCTCTTCATAAGTATTTATAAAAATAGAAAAAATTTATAGATAATGACAATTTTCTATATTTTTTAGATATTAATTCAATATTTAATTTATTCAAATTAATTACTACTTTTATCTAAAATTCAATAATGCACTTTCCAATAATCTTATTTAATTTAATTTCTTCAATAGCTAGATTTATTTTTTCTAAAGATACTCTTTTTGTAATTATTTTTTTTAAGTCGACCTTATTATTTTCAATTATTTTAATATAATTATTAATATCTATATCTGGGTTTGTAAGCCCACCTTGACTATCTAAAATTTTTTTTCCTTTAAAATTATCAGCAGCTGATTTCAAAACAATATCTTCTCCCTTTTTAGGTTGTCCAACCATTATTAATCGTCCATTTTCACATAAAATTTCATAACCTTTGTTTATTAACTCAGGTATTCCAGTTGTATCGACTACTACGTCAACCCCTTTCGATCCACATATTTTTTTACATTCATCCACTATTTCCATGTTTTTATCTCTTAAATTTATTGAGTTTGAAGCTCCAAGATTAAGAGAGTGTTTAAGCTTTTCTTCAGAAATATCAGCACATATTATTGGGTAGCCAGACACTAACTTCGAAGCTTGTACTAAGTTCATACCCACACTTCCGCATCCAATTATTAAAACTGACTCCCCAATTTTTAATTTAGCTTCTTTATTAATTAACCCCAAAGATGTTGTCATGGAGCATCCTAATAAACTAGCGAATTCAAAGTCCAAAGATTTTGGAACAACTGTTAGTCTATTTTCAGATACAATCACTTCACTATTAAATGTTGTTACTAGTCCTCCGCCTACATATCCATCTTGGCTTTCATAATTTGGAAATTCACTCTCAATACCTTTAGACTTTCTCCAATGAAGAACCACATGATCATTTTCTTTACACTTACTTACTCCAGGACCAATTTTTTTTACAATTCCACCGCCTTCGTGACCAAGCAGATGGGGTAAGAACTTATCTTCACCTTTATAACCCATAATTTCTTGTATCTGTCTTCCACAAATACCGCTTGAATGCACCTCGACTAAGATTTGACCATATTTAAGTTTTGGTAACTTTAGTTCTTCTATTGATAAATCACTTTTTAATTTTCTTAATACCGCTGCTTTCATTTTCCTAAAATTTTTTCAAATTCCATTTGACTTATTGGCGTTGTTCCTATTTTTGATATTACTTTTCCTGCGCATATATTGGAAATTTTTAAACAATATCTTATATCTTTTTTTAATCCTATAAGAACAGAAAAAACTGACACAACTGTATCTCCAGCCCCAGATACATCAAAAACTTGTTTGGCAATTGTGTCTATATTAATAAATTTTTTTCCATCGGTGTAGCAAATACCTTTCTCGCTTCTCGTTGTTATCACATTTTTAATTTTAAAATTTTTAATTATTTTGCAGGCACTATAAAAAATTTGTTTTGTTTCATTTTTAATTTTTGGAAATAATATTCTCATTTCATTTAAATTTGGTGTAATAAAATCTGCATATTTATATTTATCATAATCATTAAAATTTTTTCTGGGATCTACAATCACTTTAATTCCATTTTTTCTTGCAGTAGAGATTATGAATTTACAAATCTTAGTTGAACAAAATCCTTTTCCATAATCACTAATAATAACTAATGAAAACTTTTTAAATTCTTTTGATAATTTATTTTTAAATTTATTACTTATTTTTATTTCGTCATGAACAATTTCATCATCAATTCTAACAATTTGCTGATTTTTATTTACCACTCTTGATTTTGTTATCGTTTTAATTTTTTTTATTATTTGAAAGAAATTTTTATTAATATTCTTTTTTCTTAAACTAGTAAGAATTTTAAATCCCGCTTCATCTTTTCCAATACTTCCAAAAATTGTTACTTTACAACCAATATTGATCAAATTACTTAATACATTCCCAGCCCCACCTAAATTATGTGTTTTTTTTAAAACTTTTAATACCGGAACAGGCGCCTCCGGAGATATCCTATCCACTGATCCATGAATGTATTCATCTAAAAAAAAATCACCAACTAGCAAAATATTTAAATTTTTTATTTTTTTTAATAAATTTTCACTCATGTTTTTTTAATTTCAAACTTAAATATTCAAAGTTTAATACGAAAATAATGGCAATTAAAGATAATTGATACCTGAAAGTCCCTGTTACAGGAAAGATTAAATGAAAAGACAAAACAGAAATAATTAAAAAAATCGATAAATTTTTTTTTAAATTGTCATCTAATTCATATAAATATTTTATTGATACGGCGAAAATTGTTAAAAAGTAGATAATATTCCAAATATTTATATATATTGATTGATAATATTTATATGGGCTTAAGTAATAAAATAATCTGTAAAATACAATTTTTAATAGATCAAGGTAACCATAGTTTTGAGTGAAATCATATTTTTTATCCCCAAATCTCACTTCTTGATATACTAATTTCCCATCAAAAAAATTTATCCATCCTGAGATAATTGCTCCGTCTAAAAGCCCTGTATTTTCTCTAGAAATTATTGGAATATTAAAGATACCATTTACTTCTACAAACAAAATAATTGGAATAAAAAATATATTAAAAACAAATAAAGATAAAATTATTTTATATATGCCTTTATGAAAAATATTATTCGCTAACAAAAATAAAATTAATGTAAGAATAAAGATTACACCCTGTGGTCTAATCAAAAAACAAGCTAGAGATAAAAGAATTAAAATAAAAATAATTCTCAAATTATTTTTCCTATAATTGACTAATAAAATTAAATAAAAAATCAATGTACAAAAATATATTACTTCAGGTAAAACTTTTATATTCCAACCAGCAACTTGGTAGTGGCCAAAAAATAAAAAAGACAAGAAAAAAATAAATTTATAACTACTCTGAAAATTATAAAATTTTGAGCAATAATAAAAAAGTAATGAATAAAATATTAGGTTTAATATTACAATATAATTTAAACTATCCTCAAATAAGATTGATATAAAATAAAAAATTAAATTAGGAATGATAGTAAAAAACTCTCTTCTTGGAAAAGAATAATCGATATTTTTATGAAATTCTGCTGAATTTAAAAGTTTTTCACCTACATTTGGATCTAAAATATTTGGGAAAAAAATTTCTAAAAACTGTTTACCCGCAAAACTATATCTTAATGAGTCTGCGCTATAATTTGCATCAAATATAAAAAATACTGAAATGCAAAATATTAGTAAATAAACTTTAATTATATTATTCGATAACTTATAAAAAATTTTCATTTTTAAATTTTGATATATTAATTACTATTTTTTATATATAAGAAATTATTCATAAAACAATTTATGAGTTTAATAACATTTTTAATTCCCGTTTATAATGAAATCAGAACATTAGAAAGTGCTATATTAGAGATAGTTAATTTAAATTACACTCATAAACAGATTATAATAATTGATAATAACTCTGATGATGGAAGTAAAGAGATAATAGAAAAATTTAAAGATTTAAAAGATGTCACTATAATTTTAAAAGATAAAAACTTAGGTTTTGGGGATTCTATAAAAAAAGGCTTTGAATTATCCAAAGGTGAGTACATTTATATTCAATATGCTGATTTAGAATATCATATAAAAGGTTTTAATTTAATGTTTAATAAAATATTAGAAACTAAAGCGGATACTGTATTTGGTGAAAGATATCAAAAACAAAATATAAAAGAAATACTAATTTCAATTAAAAATAGACCTGCATATTTGGGAACACTAGTTACAACTAAATTGATTAATATTTTTTATAAAAAAAATTTTAACGACATAATTGGAGCAAAACTTTATAAAACAAACAAAATAAGAGAAATTAACATTAATTCTAATGGCCAGGGATTTGATTTTGAGCTTATTAGTAAAATTTGTAAAAAAAAATATCATATTGAAACAATTATGATACCTTACAAACCAAGAGCACATTCAAGTGAAAAAAAAATTAAATTTTATCATATGTTCAATGCATTATACGAAATATTAAAAGTTAAGCTTTTTTATAAAGTATGAAAATTTTTATTTTATGCGGTGGATTTGGTACCCGCCTAGACTACGAAGGCCAACTTAAGGCTAAACCAATGGTTAGGATTGGTAAAAAACCAATTCTTATGCATTTAGTAGAAAGTTTATGTGTTCAAAATTTTAAAGAATTTGTTTTTTGTTTAGGTCATAAATCTGAAACAATCATAGATTATTTTTTAAAAAAAAATAAAAATTTTATAAATATTCTTCAAAAAAAAAAAAATTTTATTGAGATTTTATTTAAGAAAAAAAAAATTAAATTTAAAGGAACATTGATTTATACAGGTATGAATACTGGAACAGGAGGAAGACTTTTGTTGGCATATAAAAAACTTAAATTAAATGAAGATATCTTTATGACCTATGGAGATGGATTGTCTAATGTTAAAATAAATAAATTAATTAAATTTCATTATCAAAACAAAGCACAAATTACTTTAACGGCTGTGAAACCTAAACAAAGTTATGGCGTCTTAAAAATAAACAAAAAAAAAGTAAATTTGTTTGATAACTCAAATAAAAAAATCAATGTACATATAAATGGTGGATATTTCATAATTTCAAAATCAATGATAAAAAAAATTAGAAAAAAAGAAATATATTGGGAAAATGAACCAATGAATTATGCTATAAAGAAAAAAAAATTATTTGCTTTTAAACATAACGGTTTTTGGAAAAGCTTAGATACTTTGAAAGATAAAAATGATTTTAATGAAATGTATAAAAAAAAAGAAATTCCATGGATAGATTAACTAGGTTAAAAAAATTCTGGCAGAATAAATCTGTTTTTTTAACAGGTCATACAGGATTTAAAGGTGTTTGGTTCTCAATTTTCTTAAATTTAATGGGTGCAAAAGTTTATGGATATGCATTAAAAGCAAAACGAAAGTCACTTTTTAATATTATAAATAAAAAAAAAATTTACACAAAATCATTTATAGGTGATATTAGAAATTTTAAAAAATTCAAAAAAGCCATAGAAATAACAAAACCTGATATAATTTTTCACTTTGCAGCTCAGTCTTTAGTGACTTATTCATTTGAAAATCCAAAAGAGACTTTCGAAACTAACACTATGGGTATACTAAATTTGTTGGATATTCTGAAAAGAGGTACAAAAACAAAATCCGTCGTAATACTAACAACAGATAAGGTCTATAAAGATAAAAATAAAAAAATATACAAAGAGAATGATGAGTTAGGTGCTAGCGATCCTTACAGTGCCTCAAAAGTTTGTAAAGAGTTTATTGTAAATTCATATGTCGACTCTTTTTTTTGTAAAACAAACTTAAAGAATAGAATATCTATTTGTAGATCTGGAAATGTTATTGGTAGCGGAGACTACTCAAAAGACAGATTATTACCAGATGTGTTATTGGCTAGTAAATATGATAAGCATCTGTTATTACGAAACCCAAATCATGTTAGGCCTTGGCAACATGTAATAGAACCACTTCACGGTTACTTACTATTAGCAGAAAAATTGTATAATGGAACAAATAATAATAAATTAATAAGTTGGAATTTTGGACCTGATAAAAGTAGTTTTATTAAAGTTAGTAAAGTTATTAAAATATTTGAAAAAATTACAAAAAATAAGTTAAAGATTAAATTTTCAAATAAGAAAAAATATAAAGAAACAGAAATTTTGAAATTAAATAATTCTAAATCAAAAAAATTTTTGAAATGGAAGCCAAGATGGGATGTAAAAAAATCTCTTAAAAAAACAGTAGAATTAGAAATGCTAATTAAACAAAAAAATTTAAATAGTCTTTTTGAGAAACAGATTGTCGAATATTTAAATATTAAATAAAAATGAAAATATCTTACGGAAAAAACCTTTACGGAAAAAATGAAATAGATGCGGTTGTATCTCAACTGAAAAAAACAACTCAAATGGGAAAATCAGTAAATAAATTTGAGAAAAGAGTTGCAAAGATATTTTCAAAAAAATATGGTTTGATGGTAAACTCAGGTTCGTCAGCGCTTATTTTAGCCACCAATGTTTTGAATTTTAAAAAGGGAGATGAAATTATTACTCCATGTTTGAATTTCGGAACAGCAGTTTCATCAATTGTTCTAAGTGGTGCCAAACCCGTATTTGTTGATATTGAGAAAGATACATTACAGATAGATATAAAAAAATTAGAAAAAAAAATTACAAAGAAAACTAAAGCATTTGTAATACCTAATTTAATTGGAAATATTCCTAATTGGGTAGAGATAAATAAAATTGCAAAGAAGCATAACTTGAAAATTATTGAAGACTCTGCTGACACACTTGGAGCTAAAATAAATAATAAATCATCAGGTTTATATAGTGATATATCAATTACAAGTTTTTATGGTTCACACATAATAAGTTGCGCGGGTAATGGTGGTATGTTTTTAACAAGTAATAAAAAATTATTTGAAAGAGCAAAAGTTTTAAGAAGTTGGGGTAGAATGTCTACTTTAATAAAGGATTCAGAAAACATAAACAAAAGATTAAATATAAAATTAGATGGATTTGACTATGATAAGAAATTTATTTTTTCAGAGGCTGGATATAACTTTGAACCATCGGAAATTGGCGCATCCTTTGGTTTAGTACAACTAAAAAAATTTAAATCATTTAACAAAATTAGAAATAGAAACTTTAAATTACACTATGATTTCTTTAAAGACAATTTTAAGTATTTTTTAACTCCAAAAATATTAAAAAATATAAAGACTAATTTTTTAGCATACCCAATTATTTTAAAAAAAAACCCATTTTTCGATAGAAAAAAATTACAAATATATTTAGAAAAAAATTCAATTCAAACGAGACCTATTTTCAGTGGTAATATTTTAAGACATCCAGCGTTTAAAATTTTAAAAACAAAAAGTAATAAGGTATCCGATTTTAAAAATTCTGACTATATTATGAAATATGGATTATTAGTTGGTTGTCATCAAGGATTAAGTATCAATCAAGTAAAATATATTCATCAAATAATAATAAAATTTATTAAAAAAAATACGTGAAGCAAAAAGATTTAAGACTTTTAAAAAACATAAGAATTAATATTCTTAAACTTTCAAATAAAGCAAAATCGTCTCACATTGGTAGTTCGCTTTCAATAGTAGAAATCTTATACGTTTTATATTTTAAAATTTTAAAAAAAAAAGACCGGTTTATTCTAAGTAAGGGGCATGCAGCTTTGTCGTTGTATTGTACTTTATTTGAAAAAAAAATATTAAATAAAAAAGAATTATATTCTTTTGGACACAATGGTACTAAGCTAATGGCTCATGTAAGTCACAAAGTAAAGGGAGTAGAATTTTCAACTGGATCTCTTGGTCATGGATTGCCTGTGGCTGTAGGCAAAGCTTTATTTTTTAAATCAAAAAACTTAAATAATAAAGTTTATGTATTAATAAGTGACGGTGAATTGAATGAGGGATCGACCTGGGAAAGTTTGCTCTTTGCTTGTCACCATAGTTTGGATAATCTCATTATAATACTAGATAATAATAAAATTCAAAGCATGGGACCAGTAAACAATATTATCAAGTTAGAACCAATTAAAAAAAAAAATTCAAGCATTTGGTGCATCTGTCTTTAAATGTAATGGACATAAAATAGATAAAATAATTAAAATATTTAAAATAAAAAACAAAAATAAACCCAAATTTATTATTGCTGATACGATAAAAGGCAAAGGTGTAAGTTTTATGGAAAATAATAATTTATGGCATTATAAAAATCCTGATGACAGGCAATTAGTTAAAGCAATAAAAGAAATAAAAATAAAATATGCGTAAAATTTTTATAAAAAGCTTGATTGAACTAAATAAAAAAAAAAATATTTATCTTTTAATTAATGATTTGGGATTTAATGTTGTAGAGCCATTTCAAAAAAAATTTCCAAAAAAGATGTATAACGCGGGAGTTTCTGAGCAGAACATGATGGGAATGTCCGCTGGAATTGCATCTGAAAAAAATCATGTTTTCGCATATTCTATCGGAAATTTTTCTACGTTTAGATGTGCGGAACAAATAAGAAATGATATAGATTATCATAATTTACCTGTAACAATAGTTTCTGTAGGTTCAGGATTGGGTTATGGCAACTTAGGTTACACACACCATGCGCTGCAAGATTTTGCTTTAATGCGAAGCTTTCATAATATTTTAATTTTATCTCCTGGCAATAATAGTGAGGTACATGGCGCGTTAAAATATATAATTAAAAATCCTCAACCTTCATATCTAAGACTAGATAAAGACGAGAATAAATCAGAATTTAGAAATAACAGTGCAATAAAACCTGGCAAAATATATAAAATATTTAATGGTGATAAAAAAAAAATAATTCTAACAACTGGCAGTGTTCAAAATATTGCGAAAAAACTTAATAAAAATAAATATTCTATTTATTCGTTACCTATTTGGGGTAAAAAAACAAAAAAAAAAACATTCAATGAGTTAAAGAAATATAACAAAATCATAACTATAGAGGATCATTTTAATGATGCTGGATTTGGATCTTGGGTAAGAGAATGTTTTTCAAACACAAAATATAAAAATACAATAATCAATAAATACATTGATCAAAAGGTTATTAATCACGTAGGGAGCAAAAGTTATTTAATGAAAAAATTTGGTCCTAAAGGGTAATTAATTGAAAAAAATAATTATATTTGGAGGATCTGGATTTGTTGGGAAAAGTTTAAAAGAGTTTTTAAAAAAAAGAAAAAATAATAAGATTAAAATTATAAGTTATTCTAGATCTGAAAATAAAAATATAATAAAAATTAAAAAACTACCTAAGACCGAATTTATTATTTATTGTATAAACAATAAAAACATCAAAAAAAGTCTAAGATATTATAATCATTTGAAAAAACTACTTGAAAAATCCACAAAAAAAATAAAAATCATGTTTTTTAGCTCTGGTGCAGTATATGGCCCAATATTTAAAAAAAAAAGATTAAGAGAAAATCAAAAAATAAATTTATCTAAAGTTAAAAGTTTTAATGGATACAAAAAAAACTATGCTATTGAAAAAATTATTTTAGAAAAGAAATTTAAAGAAATTGCTAACTTAGGATTTAAAGTCTCTATTGTAAGAGGTTTTACTTTTTATGGAAAATATATATTAAAATATAATTATTTAATTTCACAAATTTTAAGAGCTATTCAAGAAAAAAAAAAATTAAAAATTAAAAATAAATACACATATAGAAGTTTCATGCATGCGGATGATATGTGCGAAAGCCTAATTAAAATATTAGAAAAATCTTCTACTAAATGTCCTATCTATAATCTTGGATCAGGTTATGAGACTGATATAGTTAAATTAGTAAAATTTTTAAATAAAAAGTATGGATCAAATATTATGTTCGATAATAAAATAAATCCAATTGATTATTACATTCCATCCACTTTTAAGATGTCTAAAGTTTTAAATACAAAAAAATTCATTAATTTAAATAGAGGAATAGAATTATTATTAAGATAATTCGTATAAAATATGATGGGGAAATCCCAAAATATCGAATATTTGTAAAACTTTAACTTTACAATTAAATTCTAAATAAGTATAAAGCGTTGCCTGGTGATTATTGCGAAAGGGTAATACCCGATCCCATTCCGAACTCGGAAGTCAAGCCTTTCTGCGCCAATGGTACTTT
>MDTG01028557.1_pt1 | contig 43761 bp, 46 predicted proteins | sample 811421 | NCBI WGS metagenome assembly MDTG01 (sample SAMN05326645, study PRJNA326480) | marine metagenome | isolation source: seawater | place: Pacific Ocean: South East | collected 2011 | reverse complement strand
TCGAATGTTTTCGGGAATAACTTGTAAAATATGTATCTCAACGATTAGATCGAATTTATTTTCCCAATTTTCAGGAGGAGACAATATGTCAGCAACACAGTAATCCACTGTTGAATCAGGAAATCGTTCACGACACCAGTCGATAGAGGATTTTGAAATATCAAAAGCCGTGACATCAAAACCGATTTCTTCAAGCCATTCTGCATCATCTCCTAACCCACATCCTACAACCAATGCTTTACCGTTAACATCGGGACGATTAGCAACCCATTCTACCAATTTTGGATGTGGTTCCATCCGTGCCCACGGAACATCTTCTGATTGACGATTTGCATTTTCATAAAGTTCTTCAAACCAACCGAAAGGCTCTCCTTTCGACTCAGCCAATTCAGCCATTTTTTGAATTTTTATTCGAATATCTTCTAGATTTTCATCCATATATTCAACTCACATATGGTTGATTATTGCATTACCAAATTCAGAACATTTGAGCAAAGTTGCATCTCCCATCAAACGTTCAAAATCGTATGTAACTGTCTTTGCAGAGATTGCTCCCTCCATTCCCTTGACAATTAGATTAGCAGCTTCCGTCCAGCCCATATGTCGCAACATCATTTCTGCCGATAAGATCAATGAACCAGGATTGACTTTGTCTTGACCTGTATATTTTGGAGCAGTTCCATGTGTTGCTTCAAAGATTGAAATTCCAGTGTCATAGTTGATATTTGCTCCTGGAGCAATTCCGATCCCTCCTACTTGAGCAGCAAGAGCATCAGAAATATAATCACCATTCAAATTCATTGTTGCTATAACACCATATTCTCGAGGACGCGTCAAAACTTGTTGGAGCATAGCATCAGCAATGACATCCTTGATAATAATTTCATTTCCTGTGATTGGATTTGTTAATACACACCATGGGCCACCATCTAGTAATTCTGCCCCAAATTCATCTTGTGCTAGTTGATATCCCCAATCTCTAAATCCACCTTCTGTAAATTTCATGATATTTCCCTTATGCACTAAAGTGACACTATCCTCGTCATTATCGATTGCATATTGAATCGCAGCTCGTACAATTCGTCCGGTTCCCTCACTAGAAATTGGTTTAATTCCAATACCACTTGTTTCTGGAAACCTAATTTTTGTAACTCCCATTTCATTTTGTAAGAAATTTATTACTTTCATTACATCTTCTGATTCAGCTTCCCACTCGATTCCAGCATAGACATCTTCACTATTTTCTCTGAATATAATCATGTCTACAGCACCCGGATCTCGAACAGGACTTGGAGTTCCAGCATACCATCGTACAGGCCGAACGCAAGCGAACAAATCCAACCTTTGTCGAAGTGCAACATTTAGACTTCTAATCCCCCCCCCTACTGGTGTAGTCAAGGGCCCCTTAATCGAGACCAGACCATTTTTTATGGCCTCTAATGTCTCATTCGGCAACCACTCACCTGTTGCGTTGAAAGCTTTTTCACCAGCTAAAACCTCATTCCAATGAATTTTTTTCTCGCCGTTGTATGCATTTTCTACACTCGCATTGACAACATCAATCATCACAGGAGTGATATCAATTCCAATACCATCTCCCTCAATGTAGTGAACAATCGGATCGTTTGGCACATTCAAGACTCCATTTTCCATTGTAATACTCGTACCGGACATCGTAATCATTCTCCGGGACCAATACTTCGTTCATCAACCAACCGCCCAATTCTCTAAACGTGTAAACTAGGTGAGAATGTCATGAAGGGTGAAGTCCGGTGGACAACTCAATCCGGTTATGTTGGAACAACATCAGGTGGAAAAACATTCGAAATATATGGTGAAGCATCCCCCAGTCCAATGGAAATGGTCCTCCATGCGCACGCAGCTTGCTCTTTAATCGATGTAAAAGAGGGGCTTAAACAACGTATTGAAAATGTCGAATCTATTACAGTAGAAATAGAATCTGAGAGAGCAGATGAATCACCTAAGGTATTCACTGCTATTGTGATGAAATATTTTGTTAAAGGAGATGTTCCAGAGAAATTAGTCAATAGACTCATTGAGTCCAGCCATGAAAAATATTGTAGCGTTGGAAATATGATTACAAGATCTGGTGCTACTCTTACATGGTCATTGATTATGCTGTAGGTCAGACACCCAGAATTGCAACAATATCATCGAAGAAACGAGGAATTTCCACCTTTTCCGGTTCTTCCCCTTGCATCCACGCTCCCATTGCAAAACTTGTTCCTAAACCGATAGATTCCATCCAAGCAAAAGCATTCTTCCAGCCATGTTTTGTCATTCCAACATCTAACGCAATTCTTCCTAAATATCTCGCACAATGATGACTTTGATTGGGGAACCATTTTTCTAAATCATTTACATATGCTCTCAGTGGTATTGTGCCGGCTCCAACACCCTGAGAAATTAATGGCAATGTTTCCACAAAATCCATCTCCATAATTTCTCTTGTTTCAGCAGTCAACGAAAACATATCAGATAATCTCGACAACAATCCATGCCCTTCTGTGTTTAGGGCATCATCGCCCCACCCATATTCAAGGCCAATAATATACGGATGTTTCATTTATTCACCCGATTAAGTTCTCAACTAATTCTAGATGTCGTTCGAAGCTGATATCTAATTCCTCTCTTTTCTTAGCTAGTAAACGAACTTCTGCTGGGTCTAATATACCGTCAACCCATACAGTTTGGAGCAGCATGATGTAGAGGTTTTCTGAACTGGATGTTTTATCAATGGAATTTACACTACCTGTATCTGTACTACTGAATTCAACAGTTTCTTCTTCTTCCTCCTCGTCATTCATTAGGTCAGACAGAGCATCATAGCCTTCATCGTCCCCTACTTTCTTGGATATCGTAGATTCTCTCGATCCAATACCTAGTTCTTCGAATGGGTCGACATCATCGTGTGTTTCTGAATCTATCGAAGCACCCATTTCAAGGCCTTCATCAGGGAGACTATATTCATCATCTTCGTCATTCATGTTGCTTTGGATAGGGTAGAGGTTGTTCAATCCATCCCGCCTATGTTTTGGGAAAATGTATAATATTTTTACCAGTAATTATCAAAACGAGAATAATCGACACACGTCAAATAGTAAATTACAATTTGATAATCTCAAAAAACCCTAATGTTCTGCTATTTCGTACCAATTCAACCATGAACATTCAATAACCCTCGATTGAGCCAGAAGATTCCCACGCGATTATGAAGTGCGGTACAATGTCAATTAGTTGAAAAGGAGGGTTAAAAATGCAGACTACCATGAACAATAGCAACGACGGAACTAGTGGTATGAAAATTAAACGTAGATTTACTACTACGGGCGACGATCCATTCAACAGTTTCGAATGGATAACTACCGATCTTGAAATCCGAAATATGGATGGAACCGTGGCTCATGATATGATTGGAGTATGTTTTCCTAGTGGGTTTGAGGGAGTACCAGGTACAGTTGCAGCACAAAAATATCTCCGCAAGGCCGGTGTTCCTGCGGCATTAAGACCTGTACCTGAAGATGGGATTCCAACTTGGTTACAACGCTCAGCTCCAGATGAAGAGAAGTTGCAGAAATTAGAGGCTTCTGAACGATTTATCGCTGAGACAGATTTCCGACAAATGTTCCGTAGATTGGCTGGAACGTGGACATACTGGGGTTGGAAGCATGGATATTTTGCATCCGAAGAAGATGCAAGATCATATTATGACGAAATGTGCTTTCTGATAGCAAGTCAACGCTCAGCACCAAATAGCCCACAGTGGTTCAACACTGGATTACACTGGGCATATGGAATAGAAGGAAACCCTCAAGGTCATATGTATGTAGATCCAAACACAGGAATAATGACACAATCTACAAATTCCTATGAACATCCTCAACCTCATGCTTGTTTCATTCAATCTGTTAGCGACTCTCTTGTAGGTGGTAATGAATCCATCATGGGACTATGGGGGAGAGAGGCTTTGTTGTTTAAATTCGGATCAGGCACAGGATCTAATTTCAGTAATATCCGAGGTAAAGATGAACCACTTTCAGGAGGAGGGCGCTCTAGTGGCCTCCTCTCCTTTTTGAAAATCGGAGACCGAGCAGCTGGGGCAATCAAATCTGGAGGCACAACACGACGTGCAGCAAAAATGGTAACATTAGACCTAGACCATCCCGATATCGAAGAATACATCAATTGGAAAGCATCTGAAGAGGAGAAAGTATCTTCTTTGATTATTGGCAGTCAACTATTACAAAAACATGCCAATGAAATAATGGCTGCAATGTGGGAAGATGGCACAGAAACAGTATCATCTGATATGCATCAAAATCCAGAGTTGAAATCGGCCATTGTTGCTGCGGTAAGAAACGGAGTACCAGAAGCCCACATCCAAAGAATCATGGATCTCGGAAATCAGGGATGGCGTTCAGTTGATTTCGAAGTGTTTGATTCCGATTGGCAAGGTGAAGGGTACCTCACGGTCTCTGGTCAGAATAGTAACAATTCTGTTCGAGTTCCAAACAAGTTCATGGATGCTGTAGAATCTGGTTCTGATTGGGATTTATTCTGGCGCACTGAATTATCAGCCTCCCAAAATGAGAATAGAGATCCAGAGCCTTGCAAAACACTCCCTGCCAGAGATCTTTGGGATCAGATTGCGTATACTGCTTGGGCATGCGCAGACCCAGGTGTACAATACGATACTACAATCAATGAATGGCACACGTGCCCTGAAGGCGGAAGAATCAACGGATCTAATCCATGCTCAGAGTATATGTTTCTTGACGATACTGCATGTAATTTAGCAAGTATTAATCTTCTTGAGTATTATGATGTAAATACAAGAACATTCCAAACAGAGGACTTCCAACATAGTGTACGACTTTGGACAGCAACATTAGAGATTTCAGTCTTGATGGCTCAATTCCCAAGTGAAGAGATCGCGCAGAAATCCTACGAATACAGAACATTAGGATTGGGGTACTGCAATTTAGGATCTTTACTCATGCACATGGGAATTCCATATGATGATGATAGAGCAAGAGCCATTTGCGGCTCATTAAGCGCAATAATGTGTGGCGAATCCTATGCTACAAGTGCTGAGATGGCTAGTTTTCTTGGACCATTTGAGAGATATGAAGAAAATAAAGAACACATGTTACGGGTAATTCAAAATCACCGTCGCGCAGCGTACGATGTTGATTCGAAAGAATATGTTGGTCTTTCAGTGAAGCCATTTGGAATCGATGCAGAATTATGTCCTGACGATTTGTTGGATGCCGCAAGAGATACATGGGATAGAGCATTAAATTTAGGAACAGAGTTTGGATTTAGAAATGCACAAACAACAGTGATTGCACCAACAGGAACCATTGGTTTGGTGATGAATTGTGATACTACTGGTGTCGAACCGTCCTTTTCTCTGGTTCAGTTCAAATCTCTTGCTGGTGGAGGTATGTTGAAGATTATCAATAATGGAGTTAAACTAGCTCTAACTGAACTTGGATATAATGATACACAAATCAGCGAAATTGAAGCGTATGTCATGGGAAGCAAAAGCATTGAAGGATGTTCATCTATCACCCGTGAGCGCTTAACAAAGTCTGGATTTGGGGAGGCAGAATTTGCAATGATTGACGATGCAATAGGAGCAGCTTATGATATCAGAGGTGCCTTTAGCGTTAATACTCTAGGCACTGATTTCTGTACGAATGTACTTGGTTTGAATCAAGTCCAACTCGATAATCCATTCTTTGATGTATTGAAACACATTGGATTTTCAATATCCGAAATTGATGATGCTAACGACTACGTATTTGGTCGCATGACGATTGAGGGTGCGCCACATTTGAATCAAGAGCACTTAGCAGTTTTCGACTGTGCAACTCCTTGTGGTAAGTATGGCGAACGATCCATAGCTTGGCCAGCTCATGTTAGGATGATGGCAGCAGCCCAGCCTTTCATTTCTGGTGCAATATCAAAAACAGTAAATTTACCATCCTCTGCAACTATTGACGATATTCGTGAAGTTTACAATTTATCACATAGCACTATGAACAAGGCGACTGCTGTTTATAGAGATCAAAGTAAATTATCACAACCACTTATGAATAAATTAGTTGATACATCTGCTTTAGACCAAGAAGACGTTAATGATTCTACAACATTGACAACAGAGAAAGCAGTTCAACAAGTTGTTGAAGCCCTTCCCTTACCCGACGAACAAGCTCGACCGTTAGCAGATGCATACGTTAGCAATTACATTGCTACACGTCGACCACTTCCTGACGTCAGAGAATCCAAAACGATGAAATCCAGAGTAGGTGGACATACAGTATATCTCTCCTCGAGTCTGTATGAAGACAATCGATTAGGTGAGATTATGATCACAACATCGAAAGAAGGTGCAGCGTGGCGCTCTCTTCTCAATCAATTCGCAATAGCAGTTTCCATTGGTCTTCAATATGGCGTTCCACTGGATGCATTTGTGAAATCGTTTACTTTCCAGAAATTCGAACCAAGTGGCATGGTTTCCGGAGGAACAGGACGAGTTAAGATGGCCACTTCAATTGTTGATTACATTTTCCGCGAACTAGCAATTACTCATCTAGGTCGTGATGATCTTGCTCATGTCTCTGCCGAAGATCTTGATACAACCTCAATCAGCCGTCCAGAACATACTCCAGACGGAGTTGCCAGAAATCATGGGCACCAGAGAAATATTCAGACAACTCTTGATAGTGTAATGGAAATGAATCAACCCTCACCTGTAGTGAAGGCGGACATATCTGAAGATTCCTCTTCATATTCCGTAGCCGAGTCTGCCAGAGCAATGGGCTTCACAGGAGATATTTGCACCAACTGCAATGGCAGCCAAATGGTTCGTAATGGAACTTGTTTGAAATGTAATGAATGTGGCGAAACTACAGGTTGTTCTTAACTAAGAAAGCCAATCAGTTTCAAGATCATTTTGACGTAGCATTTCAATCATGACATCTTTACAATCAGGATTTAAATCACACATTTCAATAGCGAATCGACGCAACCGTGATCGTGAAACCTCATCATTTTCAATTAATGAGTTCATTAAAATTGAACGAGAATCAACAGGGTCTATTTGCATTAGAATCCTCATACCACTCTGAACAAACTTCCTTCTCGAACGGATGTAGGGGTGGTATGCAGCATCCTCAACCCTGCTGAGGAATGCCTGTTCATCATGTGAAGCAATCGCACTCAATGCACTTTGGGCAATAACACTAGCATCACCAGATTCATTGAAACCTGCATCCATTAATTGTAAAGCAAGGTCAATGGAATTAAACGAAATTCGCTCTGAAAGAGATACAATTTTAGCTAAATTTTCAGGGTTAATGTCTTCTAACAATTCATTAACAAGAATCTTTGCAAACTCAGAATCATGAATTACGAGATGTGGAATACAGTTAAGATGCACATCAATCATATTTCCATCTTCTTTCGAATTATTCAACCGTTCCTGCATTCGTAATGGGGTATACAGATGTTTTCGGTTAACAATTTCAGGCCACAACCTCTTCGTCAAAATATATTCTTTATCTAAAATATCAAGAATCCAAGCAGCAGCGATTGCCCCATCAACATGAATGATGGGCAAATCATCTTGTGAATCCTGACCATTCCAATCCAACAAATGAGGTCCTTTTTGCGCTCTAGTCTGCCATCGACCTGGTGGTGAACCTAATGCAATAGATTCGATTATGTGAAAACCCTCTTCTAAAATTGCATTTGGACGTTTTTTGCATACACCTACAAAGAGGGCAATTCCCCACCACCACCTATCAGTATCGGGGATCTCACAATCCAGTCCAGACCTGAACCATTCAGAAATTCGGGCCATCAGAAATTTATCGATTAATAGGTCAATAGAGTCAAGAATATAATTATCCAACGCACGTTCATAGTCAATTGCACGTTTAACATGATCAGGGGTATTAGAGCTTAGATATTCTTCAATAATTCTCTTAAAACCAGCCTTGTCAATTGAATTCAGACCAATCACTTGTTGGCAAATGGTTTCAGGTTCTGGCTGGACAACAGGCATTTCTTCGAACAAGTATGGCGCTGATGGCAATGGCGCAAATTTGACTCCCTCCGCTATACAAACACACATCGCATCGTGCGCCTTTTCCCATAATAGTGCCCTAGGTTCCCTTTGGGACAATTTTCCACCTCAAGCCTTTGTAAACAGATTTGGATGCCAAGCCGTAATCTTCCCTGTAAAAGCACTAGCCATTACAGTCAGTGGGCTAGCTAAGTATAATTTTCCAGGGCCTGACCTACCCTGAAAATTCCTATTGATTGCAGAGACAGATACCTGATCTGGATTATTTGAAACCCCAGGCCCAGCACCAATACATGCTCCACATCCCGGGTCGATTAGCTTCACCCCTGCAGCTTCAAACAAGTCGGTCCACCCATTTTGTTGAGACAAGTCTTTGACATTTTTAGAACCAAATTGGATAAAACAATCTACTCCGTCTGCGACTTTGAGTCCAGCATCCAAGGCTGCTTGGGTTACCATTGCATAGTATGCGAAATCATCGTCTTTTCCAGCAGTACATGAACCAGCATATGCAATATCGATTTCCACCTCACCAATTTCGTCGATGTAGGCTCCATTGGTAGGATCAGACGGAACACCCTCATCGGGATTCCCGGGATGTGCAACCATCGGTCGAATCTCATTCAAATCAATTGTATGGGTCCCCCCATCATAGTGAGCATCATCATCTGGAATAATGAACGAGGCCCGAATATCATCTTCTGTTAGATTGTTTCTTCGTTCTAATAACCAATCGATAGTCAATTGATCTGGCTCACATATCCCCGTTTTAGCACTGCATTCTGTGGCCATATTGCACAATGTCGCTCGTTCGTCCATAGAGAGTGAAGCTAATCCTGGACCTCCAAATTCCATTGACCGATCTAACGTATCTGAGTGTTTAGCGTAATACCAAAGAATGTGCAAGATTACATCTTTTGCTGTACAACCAGGATTGAGCTCTCCTGTAAGTTCAAATCGAATACTTTCTGGAACTTTGACGAATGCAAATTGATTGTGAACTAAATTTGCATATTCGGTCGCTCCGACTCCATATGTAAGGGCATTAGATGCCCCACCCATACATGTGTGACTGTCGGTGGCTTGAATGAAATCACCAACATCAATGAATTCTTCTCTGGCAACTTGATGACAAATCCCTGGGCTAATTCCATCAACAGCAGAATAATCTCTGACTCCCGTATGTTGTTGGAAAGTCATCTGAAGATCGCGTAATTCTTGTATTTTATCTTCAAATGGTCCAAAACGTGGCACACCAGTTGCATATAGCAAATGATCTTCAAAAACTGCAAATTTTGGGGGATTAGGAAGAGAATAGTCATCTCCATATTCCGCCGTTAAGAAATTATGAACCTGTGCTGTTGTAAATTCATGACTATATCCCCCATCAACAGTAGCTAAGACAGCATCTCCTGGGGAGACATAACATTCCTTCCCCTTTGACCCAATCAACTTCCCTGCAATTATTTTTTCTGCCATAGTCATAGGTTTTTCAATTTCTGAGACAGGTGGTAAATCTATCAAATCATTATCTAATTTCCTGGCGAAGGGGAGAATACCTCCATTTTCTAAAATTAATTTAGTTACAGGATCGTATTTATCAGTGAATTCATTAAGAGAAATTTGTTCTCCTTTTTGCAAGCGAACTAACATTTCATGATCCCCCATTAACTGTCCAAGATTGATATTATTTCTTTCATGAATTGGTGCAAACGAAGCAGCAATTACAATTCGAATTCCAGACCATCGCTCGCACTGAGGGGCGGTTTCCCTGCTAGATCCAGTGCCTTTTCTGTGGCCGGAAACAATAACTTCGAAACCACCGTTAATCAATGCCTTTTCTGTAAAGACCCTATCACCATCATGCAATAATCCAGCATATGCATTTTCAGCAATCTTCGCAGGATCGTGATCAAAACAAACCCAAGCGGGAGTCATTACATCGGTATTGATATCATCTAACAAATCATCAACAGTTAAGTCCTCCATCTGTAAATCTAGTCCTTCATAGAGTTGTTTTTTGAGTAATTCTAAGTCTTTAGTCAAGAATAGAACTCGGGCATCATCAGACAATCCAACAAATGAAGGAGGCCACGACTCACTCATGTTCGACACCGTTCAGACCACGCCCTGACTGTATTTTACCTTGGTCGTAAATGAACACAGAAATTAATAAAATACACAAAAACAAATCTTTTATTTGAGCAATAGATTTATAAGACTGAATTATTCGAGTGTATAATATCTTCGGAGATAATCATTATGTCAGACCCCCAAGTAGAAGACATCGTTAAATGCCCAGAATGTGGAAGCCGCGACCTTGATCGTGATGAAACGAGGGGAGAAATTGTTTGCGCAATGTGCGGTTTGGTTGTTGAAGATAATGTAATAGATCAAGGTGCTGAATGGCGTGTTTTTAGTCCTGAACAAGGAGATCAACGAGCTAGGACGGGGGCGCCAATGACGGTCATGCTTCACGACAAAGGACTCTCAACAGATATCGATTGGCAGAATAAAGATTATTCTGGAAAGACAATTAGTAGCCGTTATCGTAGTCAGTTTTACAGAATGAGAAAGTGGCAGAAAAGAAGCAGAGTCAGCAATGCAACGGAAAGAAATCTCGCAATGGCATTAGCAGAATTAGATAGAATGGCCAGTCGCTTAAATCTCCCAAAATCTATTCGAGAAGCTGCAGCTGTAAATTACAAACGCGCAGTAGAAGCACGTTTGATTCGTGGTAGATCCATAGAAGGAGTTGCAGCGGCAAGTTTGTACGCTGCTTGTAGGCAGTGTGGAAATCCTCGAACATTAGATGAAATTAGCACTGCAAGTAGAACTGGCCGAAAAGAGATTGGACGCACATATCGATTCATGGTTAGGGAATTAAAAATGAAAATTCCCCCTACAACGCCTGAAATGTACATCCCTCGTTTTTGTAGCGGTTTAGATTTGGATGCTGAAGTTCAATCTAAAGCATACGAGTTGATTCAAAGAGCACAAGAGAAAGAATTGACTTCTGGAAGAGGACCTACTGGAATTGCGGCTTCCATTATCTATATCGCTTCAGTTCTGTGTGGAAAACGCCGTACACAAAGAGAAGTTGCTGAAGTAGCTGGTGTTACAGAAGTAACAATTCGTAATCGATACAAAGAATTGATTCAGAATTTGAACATAGAATTAGAGATTTAATTCGTTTAAAGAGATCTAAATTCACATGTAGAGTGGAAAAGTCGCAGATATTGTATTAGATATTGTTGAAGTAGAATATCCTTCAGTTAGTTTCTAAACAAGAATATATACGTAATTAATCTGATTTTCTTCTATGATTGACCTGATAGTGACTGCCCTTCAATTGGCCATTGCAGTTGTAATATTAGCTGTCTGGATAGTAAGACCAAACCTAGAAACGAATTACCGAGCAGGAAATGCTAAAAATATTTTTGAGGAGTTTGAAGTGTATGGTTTGCCAAATTGGTCAGTATACTTAGTCGGTGGAACAAAGTTGACTTTGGCCATTCTACTGATTGCAGGAATCTGGTATTCTTCACTCGTTCAATATGCTGCTGTAGGAATGGGCATCTTGATGGCTGGAGCAATTGTTTGCCACCTTCGAATTCGTGAAGACCCTCTGAACAGAGCAACACCTGCCTCACTGATGCTCTTGATGTGCATTGTAGTATCATATCTGGGTTAAGGACTGTAAGTCCACTGCATGTCATGATGTGGACCAATCCCTTCAATATCAAAAATATCCGAAACAATAGCGAACCCTCTTCGTTCATACATTGGGACTGCCCTTATTCGTGCATTACACCAAATCCCCGTTTCACTTTCTTTTGCATAATTTTGTAACATCTCTACAATTTTGCTACCAATTCCATTATTTTGATAATCGAAATCAACAGCCATACCTCTGATTCGATAAATTGCTCCGTTACGGGGATCAGTTTGTAAAGTTGAACAACCAATTAATTTCTCATCGTGGTAGGCAACCAAAAATTTAGTTCTAGAATCTGTGTCGATTCCGTGATAATGCGCTGTCTCTCTAGGTTTTCCAATTCGTAGAACCTTCCATCGCAAATCAAGGTGAGCATCGTTTACAGATGGTTCCCAAATATATTGTATATTCATTCTGATTCCAAACTGTCCAAGAAGTACTTGGATTTAGAGACTCCCAGTTTACCCAACGGCTCAAACAACATTATACCCTGGGATAGGCATGAGCCGACCCGAACCTGCGGTTCACCCATCCTCAATAATTGCTGAGGGCTCTACAATTGGTTCAGGGACTAAAATTTGGCATTTTTCACATATTATGGAGAATGTTACAATTGGCGAAGAGTGCATTCTTGGACAGAATACAATGGTTGGTAGAGGGGTAACAATAGGTTCAGGTTGTAAAATCCAAAATAATGTTTCAATCTTTTCAGGGGTAATCTTGGAAGACGATGTTTTTTGTGGCCCATCTTGTGTTTTCACTAATGTTCTTCATCCTAGATCATTTATCGAAAGGAAAGATGAATTTATGAAAACAATTGTTCGAAAAGGGGCAACTATTGGTGCTAATGCAACAATTTTGTGTGGGACTGAAATTGGGGAATATGCATTTATTGGCGCAGGTTCTGTTGTCACATCATCAGTTCAACCATTTGCTTTGATGGTGGGCAATCCAGCACGAAGAGTTGGTTGGGTTGGAAAATCAGGCGAACCCCTTGATTCAAATTTATATTGTAAAAAAACAGGTGACCAGTACAAATACAATGAAGAAGGCGGTTTGATAATATGCATCAAATAAATTTGAGAATCTTGGCAATTCTTTCCTCATTATTACTAATTGGTTGCATAGGTGCAGAACCTGAACCTGAACCTAGCCTATTCAACGGACATGAATGGAATGGTGCAAACCCAGCACCGCTTTTTACTTTAGAATCAATGAATGGTAGTTTATGGTCATTAGAAGAAGAGAGAGGAAAAACAATCGTTTTGGCGTTTACATATTCTCGATGTTATTCTACATGTCCAGTGATTTCTCACTCACTTTCAGCGGCTCACTCCCAATTAACACCCGAAGAAAAAGAAAATATTAGCTTCGTTTCTGTGACAATAGATCCTTGGCATGACTCACCTACGGTCTTACTAAATTGGACAGAGACAAACAATTTCACTTGGACTCATTTAACTGGATCCCCAGATGCAGTGGTCCCTGTTCTAAATGAGTTCGGAGTTGCACCTGTTAGCTTTGAAGACCAGTCAGAGGAAGGATATGGATTCGATCACACTCAACCCACATACATGATTGATATTAATGGAAATGTGCGCGTCATGTGGGATGAACCAGACATTGTAATTGACTTATTCCTAGAGGATCTGAGACTTGTGGCCGAGTGAAGATATGCAAACTGATCGTTCAATCGCGCTTTTTTCATTATTCGGTGTCACTCTTCTGTGGGGAGGCACATTCATTTGGATGCAGCAATCTTTAGATGCAGCAACACAAATTGTACCAGAACTTTCTGAGAATCATGTAGCAATATTTTTTGTTATGATGCGTTTTGTGATAGCAGGCATATTCCTTTTGTTACTAGTACCAAAAACATGGGCTGGAATTCGTGATACAGAGGTATGGAAAGGTGGTTTATTGCTTGGGGTAATTGTTTGGGGTGGCTTTCTCCTCCAAATGTTGGGACTGACCGATGTAACGCCTGCAGTTTCCGCATTTTTAACAAGTTTATACGTTGTATTTACAGCATTGATTGGGGTAATTACAGGCATGCAAAAACTAACCAAGTTGGCAATCTTAGGTATAATTCTCGCGACCTTTGGAGCAGGATGGATTAGTGGCCCCCCCCAATTGAATTTCGGAGTCGGTGAATGGTTGACAATTGCTTGTGCCTTGTTGTTTGGGGCACACATCATTGCCACGGATAGAGTCACAAAGGTAGTTGATCCTATTCAAGTAACTGCAACCATGCTAATAACTGTAGCCGGCCTGTCGATTCTAGTATTTTTATTCACATCTAGGAGCCATATTGATGATTTCGTAGTCCTGGTGACAAACTTCAATTTCCTATTTCCGTTATTTTTGTGTGCCATCCTTGGTAGTCTAGTTGCGTTATTGGTTCTCAATATTTACCAAAAACATGTATCGCCAGTCAGGGCAGCAATATTGTATGCATTAGAACCGGTATGGGCTATGTCTGCATCTCTCGTACTTGGTCTTGAGGGTGATGTGTCTTATTGGTTGCCAGTAGGCGCCATTGCATTGTTGATAGGGAATTTAATTGTAGAATTAGATCAAAAACCTCAAGATATTCCGATATAATGCAATCATTTTTTGGCACTATTTTGTTGAATTCTCCAATACATGAAAGGTGAAATAATGAGATACATTAGTACACCATACACTCCTGATGGAAGACTCAGAGTCGAGAGACCGCCATCAGGTGAAGCCAATATCAGTCCTCCGATTGTAATACCAACTGTTGCATTCTGAATTCCACTTTCTATCGAAACGGTAGTAGCTTGTCCTGGTTCAAGATTGAAAAATTTAGCACTTTGGTACCCAATTCCTAACATAATAATGTTCAACATAATTACAGACGGCCCTAATATCCCAATATTTTCTATTAGAGTCCCCCATTCGCTAACAATGGCAGCAATGACAATAATTACAAACAGAATAGTTGCAATCAAATTGACAAATTTCTCGGCTGAATTTGCCTTTTCTGAGCTTCGATGTCTAATCGTCATACCAATTAAAACGGGTAATGTTGTGAGAAGAAACATGGTAATTCCAAGCCCAACAATATCAATATCAGGCGCAACTTCGTCCATGAAATAACTCATAGATAAACCAACAATTACTGGTAATGTGAATACAGCAGCTACAGATATAATCGCTGTATATGATATTGAAAGGGCAGTATCGCCTTTCGCTAATTTTGTAAGTATATTCGAAGTAACTCCTCCCGGGCAACATGCTAAAATTATCAGTCCAACTGCTAATTCTCCCTCTAAACCTGATATGAATACAATACTAAAACCAATTATTGGCAGTACAATCATTTGATTGACAATTCCTATTGTGAAAGCCTTTGGTTCGTTGAAAACTACGAAGAAATCCTGACGAGTGAGGCCCAATCCCAATGAGAACATTATGAATGCAAGTGCTAATGGTAAGACAATATCGATTAACAAATTTCCATCGTCCCGAATAGAATCTTGAGCGTGAACTGATAAGGAGGTCATTATTACTGCAACCAAAATTGAGATGACAATCAGCCCTAGTCTCATAATTTCTGAAAAATGTCCAAGCGTATAATTTCTATTATTTTCTTTCGAGATTTATTTGTATAATTCAATGGGAGTCTTCAAGAATCACCTCATTGTGGATTGCCACATGGCAACAGTTGATCTAGCATCTCCTCTACTCGGTGGTTTCAGCACTCAACTGGAAATTGCGTTTGGTCCGACATTTGGGTGGATAGCCGGACATTTGTTGATATTGACTGTCTTAGCAATTCTGATTCAGTCCATAAGAAATTCAGACTTATTGGTCAAAAATTTTGAAATAACATCCAATAAAATGTCCAATTTCATTGGATACAGCATCTTTTTTGCTATTCAATATCAGATATTTATCACATTTTCCTTTCCAATTTCTGGTGCGATAATTACTGCTTTATCATCAACATTGCTATGGAAATGGACTTTTGAAATTCTCACTCCAACTGATGTTTGATCAATGTAACGTACGTCGACTTCAAACACCCCCAACGGTCCCCAAGATACATGGCCTCCTTTGGTGACCACCCATCGTTACCAGATGAACTCGAATTATTACTTTCAGATGAAACAACCAGCACTGTATTTCTGAAAGCAGACTGTCCCCCAAGGGTCAAATGTGGACACATCAGTGAAATTCGATTAATGGAAGTAGAAAAAGAGCATTGGAGTAAAGGACAAGTTGAATCATTAGCTTCAGATTTGAAGGATATTGTAAACGAGAACCAAGATAGATCTGATTGTTTTGTAGAAATTGAAAGGATAGGGTGCACAATCCTCCAAATCGGAGATCTCAGAGTTACTTGTGCATCACCACCATTTTCAGATGCTTGGGAGATTACAGTCGTCCGTCCAGTAGCCCGTTTAAGTTTGGAAGACTATGATCTCAATCAGGATTTGATTGATCGACTCTCAGATCATCACAGAGGTGTTTTTGTTGTTGGAAAACCAGGTTCTGGAAAGAGTACATTTGCAACAGCAATTGCAGATCATTTAGACCAAGAAATTGGTGCTATGGTAAAGACAATGGAAGCCCCTCGGGATTTACAGGTCGCCCAGAGAATAACTCAGTATGCACCATTGGAAGGTGATTTAGAGAAAACTGCTGAAATTATTTTTTTGGTCAGACCCGATTTCGTCATCTATGACGAGGTGAGAAGAGCCAATGATTTCCGAATCTTTTCAGATGTTAGGTTAGCAGGGGTTGGATTACTTGGAGTAACACATGCGAACAGCGGTCTTGAAGCAATTCAAAGATTGGTTGGTAAAGTGGAATTGGGGTTAATTTCCCAAGTATTGGATACTGTCATTCATATTGAAAAGGGTAAGGTACATCAAGTTCTCGAACTACAAATGGTTGTACGCGCTCCTTCAGGAATGGATTCTGAATTATCTCGCCCTGTGATCGAAATTCGCAAATTTCCTTCAGGGGAATTAACACATGAAATGTTTGCATTTGGTTCAGAAATTGCAGTTGTTCCAGTAGGCGGATCAGATGATCCTACACAGTCCAGCCCAATTCGCCAATTAGCTGCAGAGGAAATGAAAAGACTAGCAAGATCATTTACAGGTGTTCAGGTTCATCATGTAGTTTTCACAAGTGAAGCAGCCGCAGATATTTATGTCGATGAAGCAGCCATTGGAGCAATAGTAGGCCCCGGAGGAGACTCTATCCGAGCATTAGAGAAGGAGGTTGGTGGAGTGCGAATTAAAGTAAAGGGATACAAAGAATTATCTCATTCTGTAAGGAGAATATTGGATCAACAAAACCATTTACGCGATCATGGATTTAATCCATCTACTGCTTTCAGATCTTGGGAATCGAGTGGTAGCTCAAAACGCTCAAAAAAAGGTAAAGGCAAACGTCGCCGTAGATAATTCTCCAACAATCTTCTCGCGGTGACTTCTTGACACATGTCTTTGTCGGAGAGGCTAGTGATTGCATGTCTGAAGGTGAAGGGACTCCTCCAGTTGTGATTGTTCGACCCGAGACATCGATATCTGGCGGGACAGCAGTTCAAGAGAAGATGATTACAGCAGCACGCGCCTTTGCAGATATTCTCAAACCTACTTTTGGCCCGAGAGGATTGGACAAAATGCTCTACAAAACAGATGGAACTACTGCAGTCACCAATGATGGTGCAAAGATTGTTGCAGAATTAATGGTGAAACACCCTGCTGCAAAGGCATTCGTGAGCTTAGCAGAATCTCAAGAAGACTCATGTGGCGATGGAGTTACACGTTGTCTACTTTTTTGTGGAGAATTACTTGCAGAGGCGGATCGGTTAATTCGGATGGGACTTCATCCGCTAACTATCGTGGACGGTTTTTCAGCAGCATTAGAACTGGTCGAAGATGAAATCAATACATGTACTGTTAAAATCAATCCTGACGATGAGAAGATATTACAATTAATTGCTAAAACTGCCTTACAAGGAAAATCTGCAAATCAAAATATTGCATTGTTTTCATCTTTGGCCTCGTCTGCAACATCCCATATTACACAATCCATCGATGGAAAAATATCAGCCAATTTTGAACACATTTCTATGTATCTTCAAGGAAGTGGTGGTTTGCATGATAGTCGTGTTATTCAAGGAATAATCGTCCGTCGACGAGTGTTATTGGACAGACTTGAGGGAAAACGAAACAACATTCGAATTGCGGTGATTAGTGGAGATTTGTCCCCTCGTAGCTTGGTAAGAGATGCCGAAATAGAGGTCGAAAACCCGGATCAATTGACCCAGTTTATTGATGAACAGGAACGACTTCGAAGCGCTCTAGTTCAAAATTTACTTGATTTAGGAGTCAAAGCCATTATTGTTGGCGGCGAAGTTAATCGGGATTTACTTCATCACTTGGTAGAAAAAGGAATTTTTGTTGCCGGGGAATTTGATGAATCTGAATTAAGGAATTTAGCATACTCGACGGGTTCCACAATAGCTTCAGGTGTCCATCAATTGGAAGATTCTGACATTGGTTTTGCTAAGGAAATCAGTAGCATTAGAAGATCATCAACTGATAGAGTAGAAGATGAAATAACAATTCTTGGAGGAGAATCCTCGAAAATAGCTACAATTGTTGTTGGAGGAGTCGAAGGTCCTGCTGGAGAGGAAATAATTAGGGGATTATATGATGCAATTCGAAGTACTACCTTGGCAATTAATTCGAGTCATGTTGTCCACGGAGGGGGCTCAGTGTATGCTGCATTGTCACTGAAAGTTAGAAAATCATCAGAGAAACGTGCCGATCGTGCACGTCTTGCAATGGAGGCATTTTCTCGAGCATTGGAAATAATACCTGCCACCCTAATAGAGAATGCTGGAGTAGATGTATTAGATACACTCCTGTCGCTTAGATCGGTCTCCGATGGAAAGGATCCATGGGGAATTAACGAACATGGTAAGGTGGAAATAATTGATAATTCAATTACCCACCCCTCAGATACCATTCTACATGGAATAATTAGCGCTACCGAAGCCGCGTGTAGCCTTCTTCGTATAGACCAAGTAATTTCTGCGCGTGGAGATTGACTTACGAATCTTCATGGTCTTGAGACCCCGCCCATGGAGGGGGGGATGCATCATGAAGGACGAATCTCCAAGGGCATTGATTAGTGTATATGACAAGACTGGGGTGGTTGATTTCGCAAAGGGATTGACCAATTTAGGCTGGGAATTAATCTCTACGGGAGGTACTGCGAATCTCCTGAAACAAAATGGCTTGAATGTTATTGACGCATCAGAAATTACTGGCCATCCAGAAGTGTTTGATGGCCGAGTTAAGACATTACATCCTGCTATTCATGCTGGTATTTTGGCAAGAGACGACCATCCTGATGATTTAACGACCCTCTCAGAACTGGGATATAGTCGAATAGATCTTGTTTGTGTAAATCTGTATCCCTTTGAATCCGTAGCATCTCAAGAACCCCCTGTTGATGAGAACACACTCATCGAAATGATAGATATAGGTGGCCCAACATTAATGAGGGCAGCAGCTAAAAATCATCGTGATGTAATTGTTGTTCCAATGAGAGAATATTATTCTGAGGTACTGAATAATCTTTCCAAAAATCAAGGAAATGCATCTAAAATCGATCTTTCATTAAGACAAAAAATGGCTATTTCTGCATTCCAGAGAACGGCAGAATATGACATCGTTGTATCATCAACATTAGCAAGAAAATTAAACAATTTATCTGAGAATAAGAAAGACCTCCCCCACCATTTGTTAATTTCGGGGGGCGAGTCTAATCCACTGAGGTATGGCGAGAATCCGCATCAATCAGCAACTTGGTTCGCATCATCTAATGGGAAATCAACAGGGCTAGCTGCAGCCATTCAGCATGGAGGAAAAGCACTCTCTTTCAATAATTATCTAGACTTAGACGCTTCTCTTCGATTTGCTCGTTCATTGATTGGTTCAGATTGGGAATCTTCCAAACATGGGTGTGTGATTATCAAACATACTAATGCCTGTGGGGTTGCTCTTTCGTCAAACCAAGTAGATGCTTGGAAGGATGCCCTAGCCTCTGACTCTGAATCTGCCTTCGGTTGTGTTATTGCCTTCACAACTCCAGTGACACTTTCAACAGCAATAGAAATAGGCGATCATTTCGTGGAATGCATCATCGCTCCTAGTTTTGAGAAAGAAGCACTTGCTCAATTATCATTGAAGAAAAACCGTAGAATGCTGACATTAGATCCATTTGTTCCCTTGACTGACGAAATCAGATATCGGGAGGTAGATGGAGTCTGGTTAGCCCAAATTGAAGGAGTCCCGTCAGTAGATTGGAACAATGTTCGATGTGTAACTGAAAATTCAAACGTTGAAACAAAACTAGCCCGATTTGGAGTTGCCGTATGTGCACAAGTAAAATCAAATTGTGTAGTATTGGTTGACCAGACACCTACCGGGTATGCAACTGTAGGTATCGGCCCAGGTCAAACTAGTAGAGTTGAAGCTGTTCGAATTGCAGCCAGGAGAGCAGGGGAGCGTGCCAAAGGATCGATGATGATATCAGATGCATTTTTCCCCTTCCGGGATGGTATCGATGCTGCTAATGAAATCGGGGTCAAATCAGTTATCCAACCAGGTGGTTCTATTCGTGATCAAGAGTCAATTGATGCTGCGAACGAGCACAATATCGCCATGCTTTTTACAGGAGTACGATTGTTTCGCCATTAGAAGGCCCCCATGAATTCCAAGATTATACTTGTCGGAGGCGCCCTCACTGGTGGACTATTGGCCCTATTCATTATCGCTGTTTTTGTCCTTGCACAAATTGATCCCGGTTCATTTTTCGGACTCTGTGGTGGATTTATTCTGCTATCCACTATTTCTGCCGTTCTTGTGAATAAAATATTAAACCAGTTTAAGGATGAAGAAATTGACCTTAAGATATTGATTCCAGTGGGATTATTTACAACGATTATGCCCTTATTTGGAGCAACATTTGGACTACCTAATAGTAATCTGATTTCGTTTGCCACTTTAGTTCTCCTTGGGACAGTAGGCGGAGTTTTTTGGAGTACCCCGTTCGCGGTATGGATCTATTTCAAAGTGTCAAAACCCTCAGAAAGATTGACCTCGAATCCCTTAGGAATAAATGAAAACGAATGACTTATTTTACTAGTGGCTATAGTCCAATGGCCAACGATTAAGCCAATCGTGGCATTTGACTATCTCTATTCTATTCAACTCAATAATATGTAATAATCCGGTTCAACTGTGAATATACTCAAGCGCCCCCCCCTCCTCCTAGGGGATATGTCTCTCAGGGTTGGAACGCCCACTGATCCTTTGAGATTAGCTGTGATGATTTCTGGTGGAGGATCAGGAATGGAGGCATTGCTCCAATATGTTGAAAATAATCCAGAATGTAACCATACCACTGTCATTGTTCTCAGCGATCGTTCAGAATCTAGGGGTCTTTCTGTTGCACGAGACTATGGTATAATATCGGAAGCAATTCCTTTACCTGAAGGAATTTTAGATTTAAAATCTAAACGTTTGAAACACGAAGAATTGGTGAATCAGAAACTTTTCGAAAACGATGTTGAGGCAATAATTCTTTCAGGATACATGAGGATATTGACTCCAAAATTTGTATCAAGATGGGAAGGTAAGATATTGAATATCCACCCCTCTCTATTGCCAAAATTTCCGGGTGCTCATGCTCACAAAGAAGTACTTTCGTCAGGAGAAATAGAATCAGGATGTACCGTTCATTTTGTTGATTCAGGGATGGATACTGGACCGATAATTGCTCAGTCTAAGGTTCCCGTATTCACATCAGATACATTAGAAACCCTACAAGAAAGAGTGAAAAATGTAGAACATATCTTGTATCCAAAAGTAATCAATGATTTTTCCGAGGGAAAAATCCGTTTAGTCAACGGACAAATTGTCAGATATTAAAATCACTAGGGTAGTTTAGATTTCTTAGGGCATTTTCGTTCTTCAGTAACGCCTCTTCTAATTTTACAAAAGAGTCCGTATTTACAAATTCTCTCAAAGGAATTGGGTTTGAATTGAACATCTTCTTCCGTAGTTTTGAAGAGTCAACTTGCATCAGAAGAGGTTCTGGTCCATTTTTACTCCACGGAACAACACCAATTTTTGAGCGATTATGATTGAATTTCTGTGTTATGACTTCTATTGATTTGGCATCAAACCATGGAGAATCTACAGGAACAATTTGCAATACACCGTCGTTTGGTAGTGCAAATTTTACAACATCCCATATACCTTTGACCTTCACTCCATCAACTAATGTCTGGATTCTATTATCGAATATGTGTTCAATCCACTCGGATTGTTGTTGATTCCTAACGGACACGACAATATCTAATATTCCAGCATTTCGTAGGTTCTCTACAACAATTTCAATCAACATTTTTCCATTTAGATTCAGACTCGCTTTGTCTTTACCCATTCTGGTCGACAGTCCACCAGCGAGAACTAGTGCCTGAATCGAATCACCTACCGCATCTCATCCAAACGACGAGTAGCATGTTCAATTTCGGCCAGCAGTTCCCTTGTTCTTTCAATCAACGTCTCACGCTCCCTTTTCTTTGTTGCTTCTGATATCCATTGCATCAGGACTCCAATATCTTCTGCATCTCTAGTAATTGTCCACTCCAACACCTTCTCTACAATTGGCTCGTTTGCTGGAACAACAGAGAGATCCATAAACAATGGATAGCCCAAATCCCTTTGAGTGTTCCGAGATTATTGTACGATTTTATCTCTAATTCGTCTTATTAGACTATCTCCATCAGGTAATTCAAAATTCATTAATTGAGTTTTTACTGATTCTGAAATTTCAATCTTCTTGGAAGCTTGATGTAATCCTAGCACTGCAAAGTATCTTTCTGCAACAGTTCCTTGAAGTAATTTCTTAGCCAATTGTTCATCCATCAGTGAACAATTTGCTCTACTCATTTCTTCGATATGGAGGAGCATTACTTCCAATGGTATTCTACCTCTTTTTTTCTCAATATGAGAAATTAAGTCTGTGAGGGTAATCCATCTCCAATCTGTATATTCCTCTTTTTCAGGTAGATTTGCTAATAGGATTGAGGATAATACCATATCTTCTCTTCCAAATCGTTTCCACAATCTCCCTACAATATCTTCGATTTTTTCAGATTGAGTGTAATTAGTGAAAATCCACGAAGCGATTCGTCGTAGCTCTGGCTCTGGGGTTCCTAGATGAAATGAATATCCTGCATCTAACCCCATTCTGTCAGTTGTAGATTTTATTGAAAGCGCCGGAATACCAATTGGGTAAGCATCTCGAATATGTTCAAGGAGCAATTTTGGCTTTTGTAGGGCTTTTTTACTGACAGATGAAAGATGGTCATCCAATGGATCTTCCATTGCCTCACTTCCGTAATCTGTTTTTTAATTTGCCAACAAAAGTAGACGGAGGTTCGCCTCCCGCCTCCCTTTGTTTTTCTCTCATCGGTTCAATAATTGCGTTAGCTTCATCTTTTGAAAAATGTAATTCTTCGCGCAAACATTTCATCACAGCTGCCTCGTCTTCTGATTCATCCTCATTGAAATGAACAGTCATCCATGATTTTCGATAAAGATCGACTCTTTCTTTCCTTGTCATTTCTCTACCTCCATCAATTTCTTCTCCTCTAACTACAGCCTCATAGACCTTCAGGGGATCCCCATCATCTAGTTCCAATTCCCTTCCAATTGTTATTATCAATCGTTTTTCTTCCTGAGTCAGAACCCCATCAGAAAGAACAACCCGGATTACTGCCGAGAACACATTGAGAGTCTCAGGCGCGCCGGTCATGAATCTCGTAACCATCTTTCCCCCTTGAAGACTGTCCATAGGAATAGTGTATTTTTTCCGCACTAAAGCCGGTGGTTTAATCCATGATGCTGATCGCGTTCCACTTATCCGAGTCACGCTCACGACCGAATTTCGGTCCCGTGCCCGCCGGACGGCGGGGATTTGTCCCACAGGGCATTCTGTCTGACTTGGTCAAAGGAGGAATTAGTATGGCAGCAGAACCAAAGTATGTTATTGAAGCAAGTATTAGGACAGACGGTACCGTTCAAAGAAAAGATGTAGTGGGAGCTATTTTTGGACAGACAGAAGGTCTACTCGGCGAAAGTCTTCAATTACGTCAAATGCAAAGAAAAGGAAGAATAGGACACGTTGATGTTGAATTAGAAAATCAAAGAGGAAAGGTCCAAGGAATCATAAGATTGCCTACCATGATTGATCAAGTCACTACCGCTGTAATCGGAGCCTCTCTTGAAACAATCGATCGTATTGGGCCGTGTCAAGCTGTTATCAAAGTAAATAAAATTGAAAACGTCAGATCTGCAAAGAGAACGCAAGTTGTGGATAGAGCAAAGGATCTCTTGATTCAGATTGTCAACGCTGGTTCTGCAGAATCATCCAATATTCTTGATGAGGTTCGCTCGGTCTTGACATTAGGAACTGAGACGGATTACCACGGAATGACTTGTGGGCCAAATGCGGTAGAAAGCAACGCACTAATTATTGTTGAGGGACGAAATGACGTGCGAAATTTGTTGAAACATGGAATTAAGAATTCAATTGCAACAATGGGTGCAGGTATTACCAAGGAATTAGTTGAATTATCGAAAAACAAGAAAAATGTTACTGCATTTATGGATGGAGATAGGGGTGGAACTTTATTGCTCGTTGAACTAGAAGGTGCTCTTGGCAAATCTCTAACTCACGTTGCATTAGCCCCACAAAGCAGAGAGGTAGAACACCTTGAAGGAAAGGTGATTACCAAATGTTTGAACCAAAAAGAAACAGCATCTAAGATTATTTCTAAATTAAAAGCAGATTTGGATAAGCAAGATACCGATGCCCTTGGGAAAAAAGAGGATTTGACTCCTGTTGAAGTTCCAGAAAATGTGCGAGGATGGAAGGAGAGTTTTGAAGGATTAGCCAAGAGCAAAGCTTGTTTTGTATTAGAGGATGGAGCATTGACAGATCCAGTAGGAGCGAGCAAACTTGCATCTGAGGCTGAAAACACATCTGGTGCTGTTGGAATGCTATTCAATGGAAAGGTAACATCTCGTACATTAGAAATCGCTCAGAGTGCAAAAGTATCCCATATCTTAGCATCTTCCGTAAATGAAGATACTTTGGAAGGAGTAGATGTATTCGTATTAAGCGATCTTTAATTAGATCGCTTTGATGCCACCTGAAGTGGATACTATTGAATTTCTTGAGAGACTCTTTATTTCAGAAATTAAGCTTTCATTTGTGGATGGTAATGGCCCTTCGTCAAATCCAGTAGGTAGTTGAATTCCTGGTCCCGGGACTGCATCTAGAATGTTCTGTAATCGGTCAATCTTTTCAATGATACTACCTTGATCTTCCCAGCATCTTCGATGTTCACTCCTTGTTCGAACCCAGTCTTCGATATTATTCAGTAATGGCTCCAACATTTTGGTTAATTCAATTTGATTATTGGCATCTATCTTAGATTCAATCAATGGAAGTAATCGAAGAATCCGCTGGATTCGAAGGTCTCTTGGTCGGGAAGATTCTACATTCAGCGGATTATCTTGGTTTATTCCAAGGCGTACTCTCAGAGGAGAATCCTTATTCTTAATTTCAATTGATTCCAGTTCCTCCTCATTCTCTAAATCTGAATTATCTTCATTCATACTTGAATCCAGAATTATCTCATCAGGATTTTCAAGACGCTCATATTTTATTTTCTCAATTTTATCTTCATTGACTTTGAATGGTATTTCGGTATCTTCCTGGATCTGAATTGTATTTCGATAGTTATCTGGTTTTTCCCATGTGGACTCCTTTGTCTTTTCATTGTAATAGAACAATTTACCATCCGCAGCCATTTTTTCCAGCCATTGTATTTCTTCTATGTTAGAAGACACATCATCATCTGTATAATCAAAAGATTCCACTTCAGGTATAGGCTCAATCTGCAGTTTTTCTATGATTTCTGATGTATCCTTTTCGATTTGCCGTTCTCTGTTAACTTCAGCGTCGTATATGCGCATTTCAAATTCTTCTAAATCCCAATCCTCCGATTCAGAAACATCCATACAAATTGTTTCTGCACGTTGATATAACATCAATAAATGACGCTCCTGCCTTCTAGAAATTTTTTCAATTTCTTCCATTTCAAATTTTAAGGTAGTATGAATGTGCCAGTCTTGAATTATACTCTCACGGATCTCGTTTATTCTTTCAGTATTTATCGAATGATCAAGAGAATCAATCGAATTTAACATTGAAATAGCTACTTCGGATAACGATTTTAATGAATTAATTTTTACATTTAATTCAAAATCACTCATTTCTTCAGTTAAGGGATTCAAGAAATCTATACTCAAACCATTGTCCTCCCATACTTCTACCGAGGAGTTTACATCAGTTGCCATTCTTTGTTTCAGGCCTTTTAATTCGTCAATTTTATCCAGCATCTTTTCAGTTGAATCCACACGCCCAAACCATTCAGGGAATTTTGTATTCGTTTCAGTAAGGAGCCTTCGTAGAATTGTAATCTTCTCTTCAGTAAATTTCCATTGACTTTCTAATTCATCCAAATTTCCTTCAATTTCGAACAATTGTTCCTGACTTAACTCAGTTGAATCAAGGATAATCAATCCCTTCTCTAACCAATAATCCAATCTTTTATGGATGTCTTCATCACTTTCCTTAATATCATTAATTTCATCTGCGATATCTAATTCCAATTGCTGAATTGCTGTTATGTCTCCATTAAGTCTTGATTTCTCAACTATCTCCAGTCCTATCTTCGACGCCTCAGGCCTTCTTTTCTCAAACTGATGAAGTTTTTTTTCGACTGTATCAATCCTGTCCTCTAATTCCAACCATTGGGATGCCTCTTCAAATCTTTGAGAAAGATTAGAATTTTTGGTAAATTCAATTCTCCAACCCTTTCTTTTCAAAATCTCCATCATTTCTCTGAGGATCGCCTCTCTTTCACGTTGTTTTGATTCCAATGCTTCTATTGCTTTTCGAATATTATCTCGGGGTACTACATTTTCCATGCATTGAATGATTGCCATCGTTTCTTTTGGGGCATAATGGTCAATTGATTCCAGCCGTCTTAGCCATGCAGATAATTCAATAGATCTTCCTTCCATTGACCATTTTTGTTTTACCTTTTCAGCCGTTGAAATCCATGGTGCAGTTGCTGCAAGCATTGCATTGTATCCGGATCGAATATCCTCCAATTCAGTAGGATGTTGTAATAATCTGTATTTCATATCTCTAGCAACTTCACTCAGTGATGATGGTGCACTATCTAACATAGAAATGAGTTTTTTTGCATCTTCGATTGTTTGATGAACCAATAAAATAGTGTCACTATCTGTATTTTCACCCACTAGTTTCGAGATTCCCTCTTCACTAAAACCATCTTCAGTGAAGTGTCGTAAGTATTCCGTCCAGTCGGTCACGCATCCACCTTAGACTCCAGTAATGTGTACGCCATTTGAAGGATGGTGTTATTCGTATGCATTTATTCTCCGAAGAAGCCTCTGGACTTTCGTCCGATAACGAAAAAATACCATTTTACGCCTTGTTAGAAGGGAAGCGGCTAAGTGTAGTGAAGCTAGAATACACCCAATGGATCCTCTAACTAGTGGATTGATTGCTTTGCTTGCTGTTGTAATCGGTGGCTCCGTCTATGTATTACAACAAATGAATGATCGCATTAATCAATTACAACTTTCCTCATCAAAGAACGATGCAATAATCGAGGACGATATGTCTGTATTAAGTAACACTCTGAGCGATTTAATCGATGAGGCAGACGCTAGTAGAAGATTAACAGGATCGGACTGTTTACTGAAATCTCAGCATCTAATTGAGTCACTAAATAATGGGGATAAATTTGAATTATCAAAGTTTAATTCGTCATTAAGAAACCTTCTTTCACAGTTCCAAGAATCTACACTAGATGTTGAAATATTTAGATTGAGTTCAATCAAGAAAAAGATATTGATAGATCATATTCATATTATTCAAGACAATGAAATAGACATACATTCTTTGTTTGGAAGAAATGACGTACAATGTAGAATATTTTCGTTAGTTTGCAATAATTTTGGATTTCGAGACCTTGCCGTTTTGAGCCTTCTAGAATCAGAAAAGATTGCTCCAAGGCATGAGAAAACACTTCGGAACTTGGCTTCAATAGCCAGAGAGAGCGGAGATGATGCATTTCTCAAAGGTCGTTTAGATAAACTACTGCAATTATATCCAGACGATCCGCAATTATTGAGGGAACGAGCACATTTATTGTTCAGGCTTGGAGATCCAGCAGCAGAATTAGATTCTAGACGTTTAGAGGCATTGGGGTTACAAAATGCTGCTGATAGAGCATTATTGGCAGGATTACGAGAAAGGGCCGGCGACCCCGCTAGTGCCCTTGAAGAAGTCAACGCAGCGCTTGAGAGCAATCCAAACGATTCGATGTCTTGGCATCTTAAGGCTAGATTACATTATGTTAGAAATGAACCCGGAAGAGCTCTAAATGCCTTAGACGAATTATTCAATATAGATCGACAACATGGTCCTGCTTGGACGTTACAATCTAAATTATTGATCAACGAACCTAATCGATTGGATGATGCATTGAAAGCAGCAATACATGCGGTTGCATTAGGCGAACCAGAATGGATAATGAAAGCAGATTTATTGATGCAATTAGACAAATTCGATGAAGCAATTTCATCTTTAGAATCCGTTTTAGAACTCGACCCGAATAATGGAGCTGTTCGAGCGCATTTATCTCTCTTACACTTGTTAGATGAAAATATTGAACTTGCTAGTGAAATACTCGTAGAGTCCTCTTCAAAAGCTTGGGAATGTGCTGAAATGCAAATTCAAAAGGGGAGAATTGTGCTCAAACGGGCTGACATTTCTAGAGATGGCACAGGGAATCATGATAGAGGACTAGTAAGGGGGGCTTTGACTTTCTTTGACACTGCCCTTTCGTACAATAGAGAATCACCTTTGGCGTGGGTAGGTCGTGCAAGGACTCTACGGCAACTTGGAGAGTTAGAAGAAGCAGAAGTTTCGATTGTACGTGCATCAAGACTCGATCCCGAAGACCCTATGATACTGGCAGAATATGCGTTATTGAGATTGGACCAAGGGGAGATTTTAGAGGCTGAAAGATTAGTCCATGAAGCAGAATCATCTCTCTCAGATTCGAAGGTTTTGCATTACATCAGAGGGTTAATCTCAGCAGAGTTAGGAAATTATAATGAGGCACATCGTCGTTTTGATACAGTATTATCGCATGACCCTAACCACGTTCGAGCTCGTTTAAACAGAGCAACAGTTGCAGGCCTGGTGAACAATCATGAATTAGCGTTAGAAGATTCAGAAATATTATTGAAAAAATATCCTGAATTAGATTTGGCACGGCTACGAAGGGCCGAATCGCTAATGGGTCTTCACAAATGGGAGTGGGCAGAAATAGCACTTAGAGAAATAATTGAACGTAAGCCGGGACATGTTCCAGCATTAATTTCAATGGGGGCAACCCTCTGCGCGTTAGATAGGGCCGAAGAAGCCTTACAACCGTTGGATGAAGCAATTCGCTTAGAATCGTCGAATCCAGAAGCTTGGCATATGAGAGCTCAGTTTTACATTGAACAAGGTGCTTTGCCCGCTGCATTGGCAGATTTTGAATCTGCAATAAGAGCCGATCCCAAACATATGGAATCATTGCTGCATGCCGCTGCGATTGCTCATGAATTAGGACCACAAGAAAGAGCGCAAACCTGTTGGCGAAGGGTCTTGAATCTCGATCCAACCAATAATCTAGCTAGAACGAGATTGGAAGAATCATTGAGTGAGAAATTAGCATAATCGCCGTTAGATTGAATTCTTTCCTATTTCTGGGGAGGTTATGTCATCCCCACGTGGATTAGAGCCAGGCGATTTTGCGGCTTATTTCGAACTTCCAGATGCTAAATCGTCGGGAATAAAAGTGACACTTTCTTCCTTTGAGAATTGTGGTGGAGTAATTATGTTCACTTGTAATCATTGCCCATATGTGATTGCCAGTGAGGAAAGAATCGAATCTATAGCCTCCTTGTGCCGAAATAACGGACTAATGTTCGTTGGTATCAATTCTAACGATCCGGTGGTTTACCCAAGTGACGATTGGAGCAATATGGTGAAAAGAGCAGAATCTATGACTTATCCATATTTACATGATGAAGATCAATCAGTTGCTCACCTTTATGGGGCAGAAAGAACACCTGAGTTTTACTTGATTGATGGAAATAAAAACATTGTTTATCGCGGTAGATTAGATAATTCTCCTAGAGATCCAAATGAAGTAACCTCAAGTGAATTGGTAGATGCAATAACATCTATGCTTGCGGGCGAAATGGTATCAGTTAGTCGAACAGATTCAATAGGTTGTTCGGTTAAGTGGAAGGAATAAAAATGCGTTTGGGTCTACCCGCACGTATTTTTGCAACATTACTGAGAATACTTCCCAGTAAAATTGGAGATAGAATGTGGCGCTGGTGGTATCAACGTCTTGCTAAAGCCAATGCCTGGGGTGATTTTGGTTTCATGAACTACGGCTTCATCGATAATGATTCACCAAATTTGGAACCAAGGGATGAACCAGATCGCCTATTCATCCAATTGTATCATATGAATATCCGGGATATTGAACTGAAGGGAAAAGACGTTTTGGAAATAGGTTCGGGAAGAGGTGGAGGAGCATATTGGATTGCTCGAACATATTCTCCTAAATCTTTGATTGGTTTGGACTACTCAGGGGCTGCTGTCAAATTGTGCAATCGAATGTATGGTGACCAAAATAATTTGAAATTTATAGAAGGAAACGCTATGTCAACACGACTGGATAATGACACGTTTGATGTAATATACAATGTAGAATCAAGTCATTGTTACAGCGATATGTCTCAATTTCTAACAGAGACATATCGTATATTGAAGAAAGGAGGATATTTTGCATGGACTGATTTTCGTAATAATGAAACGATGAAATCAAATCATGATTTATTTCTATCCACAGGATTTACCATAGAAAAAGAGGTCAACATTACATCTGAGGTTGTTTCAGCACTGAATCAAGTAAGTGATGTAAAAAAGTCAAAAATAAGGCAAGGCACAGGTCCAATAATACGACGTAGTTTTGAAACATTCGCAGGGGTGCGAGACACCCCAGTATATGATTCATTTACGAAAGGAAATCTAGAATATTTCCGTTATCTTCTACGAAAATGATAGAGAACTTTAATCGCAGAAATCATGAATCTAGACATTATCGACCGGACATGAGCGAAGACCCATTCAAACCTATCGATGTTCGTTTTGAAGTATTTATTGGATTGATCTTTGTTCTCAACACTCTTTCATTTGGAATAGGATTTGCAGGTCCATGGGGTGATGAAGGATTCACACGTGGAATATTAGGTCTTGTTGGCGCTTCTCTCCTGTATCGGGCTTGGTTCTGTAGAAATTTTGGATTTCATGGAATTATCCCCTCTCTCCACCTTTGGTCAAAGCCCAACCAATCAGTGCCCAGATTATCCCTTGCCGGTATTGGAACATTAATTTCAGCTTGGTTGATTGGAAATACAACACTCGGTACATTCTTCGCAGAACCAACCGCATTGATACTTACGTTGTGTGGGCTGTTGATGTTGCTGTTAGCAACTTATGCTTGGCTAGTTTTTGAAGGTGGCTTAGGCGACGAAGAAGAATAATTATCTCTGACCAGGTTTCCAGAATTGAAGAGGGATTGCAACATCGTTTGATTGTGCTCTGAATGCTAAGTGATCCGCTCTTTCGTTCCATCTATGGCCTGTATGTGCTTTTACATGAGCAGAATCAATATTACATATTTTTCTGGCTTCTTTCCACATCATTTGCGATCGTTCTGCAAGTACTTTATTCTCTTTCGCCTTCCATGACCCATCTGTAATTCTCAGAGCATACATCGAATCGGCGCGAATAGTAACTGATGTATTTGGACATTCAGTAATCACCCATTTTAGTGCATATACCATCGCTGACAATTCTGCAGTATTATTGGAACCGACTTCAGCACCTATCCATTGTTTATTTTTTGAGTCTGTGATTACTTTTCCTGCTTCTTCATGAATTGGCTTTCCATTCCCCTTACCTAATCCCCTGTCACCTTCAACAACAAGAAACCCCCATCCTGCTGCAGTATTTGGTCCGACATTTCGATTCTCAATGCATGATCCATCGACGTAGATAGAGAGAGGCAAAAGTGAATCCCCATTATCCACGTGATGAATCACTCTCCAATTACATTCGCGTAATTTTCAGCATCAAGTAGATTTTCTAAATCTTCTAAGCTATGTGGTTTAATTTTTGCAATCCAACCATCTTGATACGGAGAATGATTGAGTTGTTCAGGAGCATCTTCTAATGACATGTTAAATTCGACAATCGTTCCAGATACAGGTGAATATATTTCACTAACAGATTTCACAGACTCTACGGAACAAAAAGATTCCATTTCTGCTACATCCGTGCCTTCTAAATCTTGGTCTATTTCAACCCACACAACGTCTGTTAGTGCATTTTGAGCATAATCCGTAATTCCAACAACTACTTGATTCCCTTCGATGCGAATCCACTCATGTTCTTTCGTGTATCTAAGTTCACTTGGTATCTCGGACATGTATCTTCCCGAACTCCCGACCTCTCGACAAGCAGTCAAAGTTTCGCTTCGCTGTTTTTCAGGTAGATTAACGGAGTAAAGCGATAAGGGACCTGTATGTGCCGCCTACATGCCATCGGTTCCGTTACGGTTTAATGGGCTGGGAGTAGGCTTTGCCCCATATCTGATTAAACCACCGGAAGACGTTGTTAGGTGGACGGTTGGTGAGCCAGGTTTTGACACTCCACGTCCAATTGTCGATGAGGCAATAGCTGCCCTTGAGAGAGGTGAAACACACTACACCAGAGGTCCAGGTTCAATGGAACTCTGTTCGAAAGTTTCTGCTCAATTAAATCGTCTGTGGAATTTGACATCGACGCCTGAATCAGTAATGATTACCCCTGGAGCAAAACAAGCTCTCCTTTATTCAATGATGGTAACCATGGAATCAGGTGATGAAATGTTAGTTCCTTCACCAGCATGGCCAACATACGATGGTCAAGCAGCATTGCTGGGAATCAAACCCGTATTTACGAAAACGTATGAAAATTTTCATCCAGATTTGGAAAATATGAGAAACTCGATAACACCAAAGACTCGTTGCATCTTAATTAATTCTCCAAACAATCCTACTGGGGCTGTATATACACCCGATGAAATTCAGAGTATTGTTGACCTTGCTGTTGAATTTGATCTTTGGATAATAAGTGACGAAATTTATGCACGTTTGGTTTGGAGTGAGTGGCCACACGTTTCGCCTGCCTCATTACCAGGAGGAAAAGAGAGAACTTTGGTGGTTACAGGTTTCTCAAAATCATTTGCGATGACTGGGTGGAGGCTTGGAGTATTAGCCGGACCCGTAAATGCAATGCAAGCAGCATTTGCTTGTCAGGCAAATGCCAATTCTCATGTTCCTACATTTCTAATGCCAGCTGCCGCTGTTGCATTAGATCAAGATGAATATGTTAACGCATTTTGTGAACAATATATCAAGAGAAGAGCGATTTTATGTGAAGGCATAGAGGAAATTCCAGGATTGAACCTACTTTCGCCTGAAGGTGCATTTTATGCATTTATTGACGTAACAAGAACTGGAATGTCAGATATTGAATTTGCAGACAAAGCGTTAGAAGAGGCGCGCGTGCAGTTAATCCCTGGTTCCTTAATTCAAGGTGGAGAAGGTCATGTACGAGTATCGTATGCAACTGATGAAAGCCAAATTGTTGAGGGAATTAGACGATTGAAATCATGGCTAATGTGATTTAATCAGAATGGGGGGAGAAATTCTCCACAGGTTTCGGAAATACGGAGTAGTTGATTATACTTCGATGTTCTATCAGACCGAGCAGGAGCTCCAGTCTTTATTTGTCCAGTCCTAGACCCGACGGCTAAATCTGCAATTGTGTAATCGCTTGTTTCACCTGACCGATGGCTCATTATAGTCCCAAATCCATTGCTCTTAGCCATTTCAATACATTCCAGAGTCTCTGTTATTGTTCCTATCTGGTTTGGTTTGATTAGGATAGCATTGGCAGATTTTTGGTCAATACCATCACTCAATCTGTTCACATTAGTTACGAACAAATCATCTCCAACAATTTGAACTCTGTTTCCAATTTCTCTGGTTAATGATGCCCAAGAATTCCAGTCATCTTCTCCGAACGGATCTTCTATGGAAATTATTGGATGTTCATCAGCCCATCTAGCATATGTTTCAACCAAATCTTCTCCCGTAATCACTCTTCCATCAATGTGATATCCATCATCTTGCAGAAATTCTTGCGCTGCAACATCTAATGCAATTCCCATTTCGTCTCCCGGAGAATAACCAGCACGCTCAATTGCTTCTGTCAATAACCCTAAACCTATTTCATTAGACGGAAGATTCGGAGCAAATCCCCCTTCATCGCCAATTCCACTTAGCAATCCTTGTTCTTTTAACACGGATTTCAATGAATGATAAGTTTCAACACCTGCTCTGAGTGCTTCAGGAAAACTATCAAACCCGTGTGGGACAACCATGAATTCCTGTACATCAACATCACTTGCTGCATGTGCTCCACCATTTAGGATATTCATGAGTGGAACAGGTAAACAACCTCCTGACAATCCTCCAATATACCTCCACAGAGGCTGTGAGTGAACATTTGCTCCAGCATGAAGGCATGCCATTGACGCCCCCAGTGTGGCATTTGCACCAATATTTGCTTTATTTGGAGAATCATCTAAATCTAAAATACATTGATCTATAGTCGTTTGATCATCTACTCGCAAACCCACCAAAGCATCTTGAATAATCTCAATTACATTTTGTACGGCATTGTCAACTCCTTTTCCCATCCATCGTTTACCTCCATCACGAAGCTCTACGGCTTCGTGGCTGCCAGTACTTGCTCCTGAAGGAACTGCTGCCCTGCCCGCCAATGAACCATTTACAAAACAATCAACTTCGACTGTTGGGTTGCCCCGTGAGTCCAGAATTGATCTCGCGTTCAAGCCTGTGATGTAGGCATCCATGGTAGTTCCCTCAGCCGTAGGTTCATGAATGACACGAAAAGTCATGCGTTTAGATATCTAAGCCATAGGGCAGTTTTTTCCTGAAGCTTCGGGATATCTCTCTCTGAATTAGTCTGAATTGACCAGTTCAACAGTTCATTGGAAGGGGAAATTGAAAATATCTCAGCTGAATATACTGATTTATACGGATTCGTTTGTTGATTTTCAGCAGGATGATCGACGAAACAATGGACTAGATGCTTTGGATAATGTTGCATTTTTCTTTGATTCGGACAAAAATGAATAATACTCTTAGGAAGAAATAGAATCGCACATCCAGTTTCATTGTTTATTTCATGATATAGGATATTTGCATCTCCTAACATTGCTGTAACATCGATGTTGTACCATGATTGGATTTTCGGTTCTAGATTAAGATCGGCAAGCTCATCAAGAAATTCTTGGATATGGAGTTCACCCAGTTCATTCTCCGCCCCCATGGAGAAAGAACCAAACTGGTCTCATATGAAGGCAATGGCTTGAAAAATTGCCTTCAGGAGGACTGCCTTCCTTCAATTGCGGCGTTTAGTAATGCGATTCCAACCAAAACTCTCCTATCTATTTGGTGACCCGGAGGAATAGTTACCACGGTACGTCGAATAAATGGATTAAACAGTTGATTCAGTGTAATTTCAGGAGTTCCTGGAATCTCCATGTGAAATCTTGCTGGAATCCATTTTCCAAATGGAACAAATCTTCTAATCAAGGCATTACTATCTTCGATCAATTCTCCATATTGGTTTTCATTTGTATCCAATAATTTCCAGGTATCTTTGAATAGTGATTTCAAACCTTTTCGTTTCGCTGAACCTAAAATCTGTCCGGATGTAACATCTATAATGTCGTATGTCGCTGAAAAATCAATTATATTTCTTGCTTTAATGTTGAGAAGAGCGGTAGTACATGATTCGTCAGAATATAGGACAATATCTTCCTTTAATTTGAATGCCTTTTGTTTACAATAAGCAACAATATTTCCATCCATGTCCTTAAACCAAAATTTTCCTCCAAAAAATTTCCAGAATTTCTCTTGAATGAGGTATTGATCCATCTCAAATAAGGGGTGCATACCTTTGTCAAATTATACTTATTGATAGACTTCTCCCCGTTTTACTAATTTTATTTATTTTAGTTGACTCGTCGTTTTCATATAGAACTGGATGCACGCTAGTTTGACGCACAGGTAGCAAAGCCCGGTTACGCGATGGACTGCAAATCCATTTTACAGGGGTTCGAATCCCCTCCTGTGCTCCATCATTCTTCTTCCAAACGGTCAGTGAGATGTTTTTCTTCAAGACGAGCCCACCCATCCGAAACGAATGACACATCATCTTCATCGGATATGTCCTCTACAACTTCACTCATTGTTCTATCATCAAACATGGCTGTAATCCAAATTCTCTGATGGTTATTTCGTCCAATGATGGCCTGTGTTCCCAAAATAATTGAAAGAATTGAGAGTAATAACAAACCAACTCCAAGCTTCCAGTCAAACATTTCTTGATATGAGCAGATGTCATTAACTTCACATTCTGGAATATTGAGTAGTAAGTTTCCACCTCCAAATGCTGATACGATTGCAACCAGCCAAACCAGACGTTCGACAGTCCTTGCAGGTGTTTCCATGGCATCACATACCGATTACGTGCATGAAGTCAACGGAGATTAAAACGTTTCACGCATCAATTTGTGAATCTTGTATGGAAGCAGAGCACGGTTAACTGGTGTAACTTCCAGGATCCTAGCATCATCTCTTCTTCTAATATCTTGGAGTAAAGGATGTCGCGATTTTTTTGCTAGTGTCATAACCGTTGGCTTGTCTAGTTCTAATGCCGCTCTCACAATTTTGACAAATTCTTCTGATTCAACACTGAATTTCCCAATTTCATCAATAACAATCACTTCTGCGTTATCCATTGCGTGTTGAATTGCAGGTAATGCAACCGTGTTCATACTCTCTGTATCAATCCCAAATCCAAACACTCTATTTCTTGAGTCGATATCTTTGTGAGCCATTATGGCTTCTTCTTGTGTGACAATATCTATACAACGGTATCCTTTTCTTTCACCGTCTTCGATTAGGGGTTCTGTTCTCATTCCAGCAATGATGAGAACATCTGCTGAACTATCTCCACGCGATCTAATTTCACCAGTCCTTTCATTGACTAACATTTCCACAACTTTTTGCATCACAGCGGACTTACCGCTGCGAGGAAGTCCTGTAATTCCGATCTTCGGATGAACACCCATTGCTAGTCTTCGCCTCCGAACGATACATCGCGCGTAGCCTAACGAGTATCGTTCACCTCTATGAACCATCCTCCTATTCAATCGCAATTCATGAGTAAAATTAATCACTATTTCTTGGCCGAATATCTAATGAAAAGTTATTCTGTATCGTCAGATGAGACGTTTTCACCTCTTTCAACGTTCATATTCAACAATTCTCTCGAATCTTGTAACCACGTCCATCCTTGATCGACCCATAAGAAAATACGATTCAAATCCTTTTCTTCTAAATTACAGTGCTTTGCTAATTCCACAAGGAACTGAATTTCTTGCTCCTGGAATTCACCATCACAAGCTCCAACAATTGTTGCATCTCTTAGTGCTAGTCTAATAGCGACATCACTCATTCCTTTGACTATGTTTTCAATTTTTAATTTTATTTTTAATTCTTGTCTTAACATATCCCTTTTTCCAGGAGGAATCAATGCTCGTCCCATTGCTGCCTCGATCGCAGCAGTTTCTTCTCGAACTAAAGTTCCATCCGCTCCAGCCATTGCTATCAAGATACGAACATAACCTTCACGATCATCATCTTCGAGAAAGTCGATGGTGTCAGGTAACACAGCGTTCCCTCACGAGGAATTGAGGATTTTCATCCCTCGACTCATCCAATCATAACCTTCCATGACCCAATCTAATAGATCATCAACAACTGATTCTTCCATTCCTAATCCTGTGGCGATTTTTAGAAGAATTTCAAATTCTTCTTCATCTACAGTACCATCTGCAGCAGACATCATTATCGCATCTCGTAGGGCTAACTTTCCCGCTTTACCGTCGCTACTTGTCTTCAAATCTTCAATACATTCTGAAAAAGTAGGAGGATTCTGAAGATAGTCACGAATCGCAGCCCTCTGATTTGGAGACAATAATGCAGTGCCCATACGTTGTTCAAACATTGCCATTTCATCAACAGTAACATCATTATCTATCTTTGCAATGAACGCTAGAAGTTTAGCATAAGCAAAACGTTCGCTCTGAGGGAGGGTGTGCAGAGTGTCTGGCAGCATACCCCTCACCTAACCTGCCCTCACATCAATCTAGCGTCGGCAATTCGTCAATCATCGTTAGTCTCAACATCTGACGGCTTTCCCGTAAGTATAGATCTTAATCTTGCATTATCAGTTTGAATGGCTTCCATCCAGTCATACTTAATGCCCAAATCATCGGCTAACACTCTCAACGCATTACTATCTTTGGGCAGACACTTCCCTCCAAAACCTCGCTTCAATCCGAAAATGGGATCGAGATGCGAGGGTCCAATAGGTTGTGCCTGAGTCGATGTAATTATGTCTTTAACTTTGTACCAATCTGCATTTAGTCCTGTGCAAATATCATACATTTGATTAGCAAAAATGACCTTCACTGCGTAGAAAGTATTCTTTGCATACTTTACCATTTCAGCAACAGAAGGCTCAACAAAAAATGTATTATTAGATGTTAGGACACCTGCCTCACGATGTTGCTCAAAGACACGTAATGCCACATCTTCATGATACGTTCCACAAACCAATATGTCCTGGTTTCCAAAATCTTCTAAATGTCTTCTTTCAACCAAGAATTCTGGTGAATATGCAATTTTAAGATGGGGATAATCCTCGTGAAACTGTTGTGTCGTTCCCGGAACAACAGTACTCTTAATCACCGCTGTAAATCCATTTGGCAGCTCGTTTAGAATTGATTTTACAATTGACAAATCACACGATCCATCTTCATCAGACATTGGTGTTGGAACAGCGATATATGCCATATCGACATTGTCAGTAACATCTGTCAATGACGTTCCTCGCACTGGGTCATGAATGAACAGCTCGTGAACATCTGAAAACCAATGCTCCATCGCTCCTCCAACTATTCCTGCACCGATAATTCCAACCTTCATTACTACACATCCATATTCATTGAGAACTCCGAGGTTCAGGGTCTCCAACACGAATATTACATGGTTCGGGAGAGAGCAACCCCGATTTAGCTAATTCCGCAGCACGAAGTAGTGCATCAGGAGTGCCACAGTCCAACCATTCCTCGTCCCCAAGATCCTTGAGATGAATTTCGCCCATTGCAATATATTTCTTATTCAAATCAGAAATTGAAAAACCGTCAGATTCTGTGCCAATATCTTCATCCAACAAGTCCCAAAACCGCTCGTCGTAAAGGTAGATTCCACCTATTGCAACATCACTCGGAGGATTTTTTGGCTTTTCTATGATGTCTGTTAAATTCCCATTTTCATCAAAAACACCAACACCAAATGCACATGGGTCCTTTACAGATCTACCCAGTAAAAGACAACCCGGGGGATCAACAGAACGCTTCCACATGTCTACCTCTTCGGTTAAATCAGCTGTAGTAATATTGTCAGAAAAATATACCATTAACCGACTCCCTTCGACATGTGCTCTGGCTAAATTAAGAGCATAAGCAACTCCTTGAGGCTCTTCTTCAATTACATAGTGAATATTCTCCCCAGGTAAACCAACACCAACATGTTGTGCGATTTGACCGATGAATCGATTTCCAATAATTGTGATATCATGAATTCCAGCACGTCTTATGAAACCTAGAGCGAAATCAATGACAGGCCTTCTGTGAAGAGGTAACATAGCCTTGTGCATATATCTCGTGAAAGGTAATAGGCGAGAACCGTGCCCACCCGCAACGAGAATCGCTTTCATTGGCTTCGTCATATGCTTCCGTTCTCACTATAGTTCATGGACTTTCATAAGATTCTTCTGAATTAGATAGAACTGGTCCACCAAAATGACCTTTTCCGACTAGGTCACCCAATCGCTCAACGCCTGCTTCGATTAATTCAGGATCATTCTTCTCAGCCTGTTCCCAGGCGGTTTGCGCAATTTCAGCAGCTACATCATCCGCTTCAACTTTAATTTGAGTGCTACGTTCTAATTCGGCCTCAAGGCCTTCATGCTCATTTCTCAACTCCATTCCATCGATTGCTGGCATGTTTGAATCGAAAGTATCTGCACCTCCTCCGCTTGCAATACCCTTGGGGTCCTTCCCACGGGTTTTGTAAATAGCACCCCCGGACGAACTAATTTCCTTTGCAAGCGGATCATTGGAGACACTGTTGACAATAATGTCGACTTCTGAATTTGATGTCAACCTCTCATTATCAGACTCTGAAATCTCATCCTCCTCTATTCTACGCTGATGGTCGGCAGCACCCCATGCAATAATCAGCAATATAGGGAACAAAAGAACGAACAAAATTGTACTCGGAACACCAACCTGATCAATCAATGGACCTACATCGATAAGTATGTAAATACTCCCGACCCCTATCAACCATGTAATTATCAACGAAATCATTCTGAAAATCGTTCGCTGAAATTCAGACTCGAACCTGTCTTTTAGTTCATCTAAATCAATCGAACTAACAGCTCCTTCGTGACTAGACTTCATGGAATACAACTATTGCATGTCTTCTTCAAGTGCTCGGACCCATGAGTCAGCAATGTTTTGTGGTAGATCTGGCAGAGTAATCCTATCTTTGCCCTTGGAGTCAGAAACCATTACCGAATCTGCTACTGAAATTGTTTGATTTCTTGGGAGTCTTGCGATATCTGATAACAAATTACTGAGCATACCTTGCACTGATTTGTTGTTCTCAATAACCTCTTGATTTACTCTTCTTGCATCTTCCATGGCTTGAGCACGAGTATTCTCATTTCTTCTTGCTTGCCCATCCATTAACGACTCAATCATTACCATCATTTGATTCCATCTTTCACTTTCAAATCCTTGAGATTGTCGAATTCCATCGAGCAATTCTTGATTTTTAATCATCATTTGGTTTTGTTTGTCAATGGCCCTCATAGTCTCTCTCATGGCACCTTCTTGTATTGCCAATGCTCTCCTCTGTTCATCAAGTAATTTTCTTGCTTCCGGGGCTCCGATTGCATCTCTTCTGGCTAATTCGTCTTCTAACTCTCTTGAAAATCGATTTAATTGATCGAAATGCTTGCGGATATCCCTTAATTCTCCAGATAATCTCTGACCTTCTTTCGCTTTCTCTAAACATAGTCGTTTGTACCTTCGATGATTTGATGCATTGTATGGAACATCAACTAAAAGCATCACAATTATTCCAGCTGTAATGGTTGGAATTGGTGCTGGCCATAGTGACCAAAAATAGTAAGCAGCAGAAAATCCGAGAATTATCGCGATTGAACGTGGCATATCACAATTGGTTTACTCTCTGAACTATATGAGTTGTAGATGGGGGAACCCCGGGCCCCATCAATCTGCGAACCCGTAGAGCCCATCACCAAGATGCATAATTTGATTCGAAGTGACCAGATGATCAATTGCTTCTTCAACTTCCTTTGAGTCAAATCCAAGTAATGAGCATAGACCAGTCATTTCGTCTTCATGAAGAACAGCATCTTGAGAATCTTCCATTTCTTGGAGAATATGCTCACAGCAGATCCTAAGTATTGGGTCGTCGTCAACAGCATCGATGTCTTCAGTAGAGACCATTTCTTCTGATTGAATGACTATAATTTTAGGTTCCACTTCTGATTTAGGTTGGGTATACGCGTCAAACAGATTCTTCTGATGTGGATCAATAATTCGATTTGAATCACTCATTTGTCTCTCTACACGCTCAACTAATCGTTCAATTCTATGTTTTCGATGTTCTAATTTCAATTGCTCATCATTGAGTTTTGATACAAGTAGTTCCATTTCTTGATTCGCACATTCTACTAACCAATCATATATACTCCAGGATGAATCTATTCGAAGCATATTTTCCCATAATTCCCTTACTTCAACTGGTAATGAATCGGGATCAATGCGAATTTTGGACGAATCTCCTGACGACCCCACTTCATCCATGGACGACTAACTTATCGCCCCCGTCTATGAACGATTCCCCTATTTTCTATGATTATCATTTAGACAGGGATATTGATGAATGATTACCGATTGCGAAAGTCATGACTAACCATCGCATCACAGTTTTGCCGGGCGATGGAACCGGCCGAGAGGTCAGTGCGGAGGCCATTAATCTGTTGAAAACCGTTGAACAAAATTCTCCCTTATCTTTTGAAATTACAGAAATTCCTTGTGGCGGTCAATATTATCTCGAAACTGGCGAAGAGTGGCCATCTGGATCTTTTGAACACTGTAGAGATGAATCTGATGCGATCCTTCTGGGCGCCATTGGTTGGCCTGGAGCGGTCAAGCCAAACGGTGATCTGGCTGGTGGACAGGTAATTCTTGGGTTAAGGTCAGGTCTAGATCTATATGCAAATGTCCGCCCAATAAAGTTGTATAAAGGAATTCAACACAAAATCCATGGCGAATTCAAACAAGTTTGGTCCCCTGGACTAGTTGATATGAGCATAATCAGAGAAAATACTGAAGGTTTGTATCAACCACTACTTTCACGCTCCGCGCATTTGGCCCGTGGAGAAGATTACGCAGGCATTCCAGACATTTCTATTCCAGGTGTAAAGGGTGAATTTGCTTGGGATCCACGCCCGATTTCTCGTTTGGGGTCCGAGCGCGTTATTCGTTTTGGTTTTGAACTTGCAGCCCAGCGTTCCGGCTGTCCTTCAGATGGGACTACAAGAGTAAGTTGTGTTGACAAGAGCAATGTCACCAGAGGTTGCCAACTTTTTAGGAAGATATACCGAGAAATAGCATCCGAATATCCAGGTATAGAATCTGATGAAGCGTATATTGATGCATTTACAATGTGGTTGGTTCGTCAACCTGAATTCTATGATGTAGTTGTAGTTCCGAACATGTTTGGAGACATTGTCACGGATCTTGCAAGTGCTCTTCAAGGTGGAATGGGAATGGCAGCAAGTGCGAATATAGGAGACCATCATATGCTGTTCGAACCAGTTCATGGATCGACTCCAAAACGGGCAGGTAAAGGACAAGTGAATCCAATAGCAATGCTCAGTTCGGTTCAATTGATGCTAGAATGGTTAGGTCGTCGTAAAGATGACAATGATGCTGCTATTGCTTCAGACATTGTGGAATCAGCAATCGAAGATCTAATCTCGGCAGGGAAACCCCTCACCTATGATTTGGGCGGATCTTCCACAACCTCTGAAGTTTCATCAGCACTATGTCAATTAGTATCGGAAAAACTCCAATCATATTATGCTTAGCAAATTAATTGAAATTTATCAGCATTTCTTGAATTACATTTTGTAAATTTTCCTCGTTATTCCAATCCAATGGAACCCCCATACCCGGTTTTTTCAAGAATTCGAAAAGAAGTGGAATGCAACGAGTTAATTCATCTACAATTGTTACAGTTGCTGTTTG